>Ga0101945_1000609_pt1 | contig 54885 bp, 53 predicted proteins | sample DewCreD2012metaG_2_FD_75246 | JGI IMG/M metagenome (GOLD analysis project Ga0101945, IMG submission 75246) | Hot spring sediment bacterial and archeal communities from British Columbia, Canada, to study Microbial Dark Matter (Phase II) - Dewar... ... | reverse complement strand
AAGAATCGACCAACTCAAAGTTCCGCAAAAATCACGAACTTGCAAGTAAACGGCTTTTCATAATCCAGTGTTCATGCAGGTTTCAGAAGAAAAAATATCATTTTCACGCATTATTGAGGTTTAAAGAAAGGTTGTCAATAGAGGATTCCCGCGTAGCCCACGAAACTATCATCGGGCATGATATCGTAACTGGTATAATAATCGAGAAGGAATCCTTTTTCGGCTCCAAGGGTTTTGCAGGTGGAAATGGCAGCGGCCGCAGCACCGGCACTGCAAGCACTGTCATTCTCATCTGCATGGGCAAGGAGTCCTTCGATGTCCATTCTTAAAGCGGCATCGACAAACCCTTTATCATTCTCCTCCTTGACCCATCTTACCGCAGCGGGTCCAACCCCTTTCTTGAGGAATCCATAGTTTGGACCATAATGGGTCAGATCGGTAGATCCAATGGCTAAAAGCGAGAGTCCTTTCTCCTTTGAAAGTCTGGCCACCTCCTCTCCGAGGGCTTTTGCCTTCAGAGAGGATGGGGCACGGATGGCAATAAGTTTTGCCTCTGGAAAGAAATATTTCAGCATCGGGAGCTGGATCTCCATGGTGTTGTCCCCGCTATTCGGGTGTTCAACCTTCATCTCTATCCGTTTCATCAATTCTTTAACCATCTCTGTAAAGATCTCCATATCCCCTAAAGGCGTCTCCCAGGCCTCATCCGTCACGATATGAGGAAGGTCTCTTCCACCCAGATGACCTCCAAAAAGGGCTATTAGTTGGGGTCGGGAGTTCAGTTTCAGGGACTGATACACCCTTGTAGCCAGTTTTCCGGAAAAATACCAACCCGCATGGGGCACGATCCCTCCTAACCTATTTCCCTCAGGCAGCCCTGAAGGAGACCATCCTTCCAGAAAGGATTCTATCTCTCTCTGGCAGGCCTTCTTATCCACAGGATACCAACCTCTCGGAAGGTTTCTTTCTCTTCGTCCCATTGGTTTCACCTCCATTTCTCATTGGGTTTTGGATTCAAGGCGAGGAGTCTTCTTCTTATTCGATTCTTCGAATCCTTAATCCTTACTGGTTTAAATTCTTTCCAATCTGGGCATCCCCATAAGGGCGAGGGCATTCCCCATCACAATCTTAAATGCCTTGACCAGCGAAAGCCGGAAACTTCTGAGTTTCGGGTCTTGAAGGTGGATGAAGAGGGTCTGTTCCTTCGAATCGGGATCGGGATGTTCATAGAAGTTTGTAAAGGCAGTGGCCAGATTGAAGGCATATTCCGTCAACTGGGAAACCCTCAGGGTCTTCCCAACCCTTTCAACGATCGACGGGAATTGGGATAAGGCGTCTAACAAATCCCTCTCGGTCTCTGTGACCTGGTGAGGTAAAGATTCATCGTTCCAATCGAACTCGATTCCTCTCTCCTCCGCTTTTCTCAAAATACTCGAGGCACGAGCGTGGGCATACTCTAAGTAGACCCCTGTATCTCCGGTCGTTTTCAGGGCCTCGTCAAAATCAAAGACAATCTGACTTTCAAGGCTATATTTGAGAAGATAGTATCGAATGGCTGAGGCGGCTAAGGCCTGAGCCACCTCCTCTTCGATGATCTGTTCCGATTTTTCTATAACCTTTCTTTTGACCATTTGGATAAAATCTTTCGCCTTCACCCCTGTTCCCGATCGGCCTGACATGGCAATCGATCTCTTCTCCTCCGTCTCATTCGCTCCCAAGAGTCGGGCTGCCTGAGGAGAAAGATTCACGATCTCATAGGCAAGATGAATGGAGGTCTCTGCTTGCTTCTCAAAACCCATCTGCCTGAGGCACTCACTGACCACTTGTTGGGGATAGCTTTGTCTCACATCAATCACATTGATCACTCGATCTGCCTTTCCAAAACTCTTTCCTATTTTAGAGGCAGGCTCTCCATCAGGGGAGGTAGTCCAGAGAAGCTCACCATTGGCCTGAGTCCCCCAGACCCTATAGAGAAAATCTTTTCCCAGGAGACCAAACTTCCAGAGTTGATAGGCAATATCCTTCCCGGTATAGGTAATACTTCCGTTGGATCGAACCAGAACCTTATCTAAACTCTTTATCCCTTCATCCGTCTCGACATGACCTCCAAGAGGGACGACCCAGCACCCCTGATTCGGGCCTTTCTCTTCAAAACGAATGGCCCCCTTCTGTTTCAGGAGTTCAAATGTGGCACCCCAGAATCCCTGACGAATAATATCCGATTCCCAATTCAGGAGATTGAAGAAGATGGAGAGTTCCGAAACCGTCTCCAGATGGCTCTGAACAATCTTTGTGGCCAGCTCCTTGGCAAAGAGGGAAAGAGGGGGCTCTCCTTCCTCTATCTGATGGAGAACCTTTTCTCTCCTTTCGGCAAGAGAATCCTCTCTGCCGATCTCCTCCTGAAAGCGGGCATAGAGATCCCAGCAATAATAGTCAAGAGGTTCATGGGGAGGAACCTTCTTCCATATGAGGTCGAGGTCAAAGGTATGTTCCTCAAACACAGGTGGATCGAGATAGAGGAGGGCCGTCACGACATCGACTACCTGAATCCCTGTATCATCGATATAATTGCAGACATCCACGGAATAACCCAGCCATCTGAGAATCCTTGCAACCGTATCTCCCAGAACCGAGTTTCGGAGGTGTCCAATATGCATCGCCTTATTGGGATTGACACTGGTATGTTCCACAAAGACCTTCTCTTTTTTCAAGGAGGAAGGTTTCCCAAAGGATTCTCCTTGTCTTAAAATTTCGGGAATCAAGAGTTTAGCCAGTCTCGGCCAATCCACCTTAAAATTGAGATACCCTGGAGGGGTGCAACTCACTTCCCGTATAAAAGGAGGAAGATTTTCATTTAAGGATCTGGCAATCTCCTGGGCGATCTCCATTGGAGGCCTTCTTCTCTCCTTTGCCAGAGAAAGGGCGATGGCACTCGAGAAGTCTCCTATCTCCCTTCGGGGAGGAATATTGAAAGGGATCTCCTCGACCCCAAGATACTTCTTTAATGCATTAAAAACCCCTTCTCGAATCATATCCAATCCTTCATTTTTTCAAATTATTATTGGGAAGATTGATAAAAGTCAACCCTAAAAAAAATTCATCGTAATCCCTCACTCAGAAGTGGGGGATAAGCCCGATAGGGGGATTGGAGAAACCCATGGTGCGGCTACCTTAAATGGTCCATAGAAATCGTTTACTTTGGCTTGTTTTAATCAGAAACCCATTTCTACGATGGATCGATTCGTATTCCTTAAACATATTAATTGATCCGCATTCTATGGGTTTCGGAAATACTCCTGTCGGGCTTAAATTTATTTCCACCCTTCAGTGAGGGGTTACAATTCATCCGTAACTTCTCCCTGAAGGGCGAGAATAAATTTATGCCCCCTCCTCCCCCTCACTCCTTACCCCTCACCCCTAACTTTTTGACCTATAAAATTGACAGGTTTGATTCTAAGAAGATATAATTTTTTGAACTTTTAAAAAGAAATCCAAATGAGAATGCCTAAAGAAGAACTCTTCCAATCACTTCGATCTTTTCCCATCGCCATAGAAAAAATCTATGATCAGTCTTTTTTAGAGACCAAAGAGTTGATCTATGGTTTGATTCGAGTGGAAGAAGGGAAAAAGTGGCTTGTTTTAGGAGAAAAAGAGGCTGTCCGAAGAGATCCTTTCATTGGAAGATGCTATGACCAAGAGTTAACCCTCAAAGTTTGTGATCTGAATTGGGAAAATACCCAGGCGCTAATGGAACACTTCCCATTCACCCAACCGAAATCCCTCAAAGAATTCCCTATCACCTTTGGTGCTGGAGACCGTCTGGGTCTTGCAACACCTGGCCATATTCGCGCCCTTCGAAAATTTGGGATCCGTCCGGTTCTGGCCCAGCAATCGGTTCGTGAAAATAACCAGACAGGAAGGGATTTCAAAAGGGTGATTCAGGACGCCGCTTGGGCTGTCATTCAAGAAAGATACGAATCAGGATATGGGGCAGACGGAGACCATCTAAAATCGCTGCAAGAAGTGAAGGAGGCATTGGATGCAGGGGTCTCTATGATCACCCTTGATCTCTCTGAAAAGCTCTCCCCAGAAGCCATCTCGGACCCCAAAGAAGAGATTGAAAAAAGATTTATAATGGAAATAGAAGAGGAGGACCGCAAAGTCCTTCTTCACCTCTTTTTAGACAAAGAGTTCTCATTTGAAGGGTCGGATGGCTTTTCTATCCAATATACCGAAGAGGAGGTAAAACGGAATGCCCTTCTTTTCCATAAAGGAATCGATTTCTCTGAAGAAATCTATGAATTTCTCCTCAGACAGACCGGAAGAAAACCCCTTATCGATTTCGAAATCTCCATTGACGAAACCCCTTTCCCAACCTCTTTAGCCAGTCACCTCTTCTTGATCCTTAATCTTCTCCATCGGGGAGTACGGATCGATTCCCTGGCTCTGCGATTTGTCGGAGAGTTTCAAAAGGGGATCGACTATCGGGGAGAGATCCACGATTTTCGTAGGCACTTCTCTCAGCATCGATTGATCGCAAAATCCTACGGAGACTACAAACTTTCCATCCATTCCGGAAGTGATAAATTCTCGATCTTTCCTCATATTGGGGAACTCTCTCAGGGACGTCTCCATTTGAAAACGGCAGGGACAAGCTGGCTTGAGGCAGTTAGACTCATCTCCTTTTACAATCCTTCCCTCTTCAGGGAGATGTTCCGAATGGCTCTCAATAAATTCGAAGAGGCTAAAAGATTCTATCCTGTTACGGCTGAGCCGAAGAGGATTCCAAAACTGGATCACGTCCCTGATCCCGATCTTTCTCAACTCCTTGACCAAGAAGATTCCAGGCAACTTCTTCACATCACCTATGGGTTTCTGTTAAAAAGCGATCTGAAGGAGCGAATCCTTAAATGCCTGACCGAACATGAAGAAGTCTATTGGTCTCTTCTCCAATGCCATATTGAAAAACATCTCCATGCCCTTGGATTAAAGAAAGGAGAATAGGTGTGAAAAAGATAACCCAGAAAGAAATCAACAGAATCGTCCAAGAAAAACGTCCCGAACCCCTCTCTCTCGAGGAGAGACCTCCTATTTTTTGGGATCATTCGGCTCACCTCTTTGAAATGACCAGGGTGGGTCAGACGACCTTGGCAGCAGACCACCTCCTCTTTCCTGAGATCAACGGGGAGCTCTCAAAGACAGTGGGAGACTTTATTCGAAGGCTCCATCAACTCTTTGTCACCTCCAGACCCATTTCAAAGGAGTCTCCTAAATCCTTTTCTCAAAACCTCTCTTTCAGGCAGTATGCCTACGAAGTCCTTCTCGAGATGGCTCTCAACTTCTATGGCCTGGAGAGCCGGTGGCTCGACCCGGAGGAGAAAGTCCACTGCCTCCAGTTCATTCTCCATACCCTCGAGGAATGGGAGGAGATGGAACAAAAGGAGGGAGAATGCTCCATCGCCTCGGCGGTGATCGAGAAATGGCTTCTCCAGATGAAGAGGGTTCAGAAGGGCAATAGCATGGTAGCTAAAACCGCCCTCCGGATCGAAGAAGCCCTGGAATCTGGAAAACCTCTTTTTCACCGATTCCTTAAGAAGGCAGAGGAGGAGATCAAAAGCAACATTTACTACCAGATGGTCAATCGAGGCCTCTGCCGGTTTGGGAATGACTATGCCTTGGGTTTGAGATGGCTCAGGCATCTGGGCTATGAACAGGTTTCCACCAATCCAGTCCTTGCTGCCAGGGCCTATCAGGATGATCCCTCTCTTATCGAAATCTTTCGAGAGGAAGTCCGAAGACATCCCAAATTCAGACAGTGGAGGGCAAACCCCTCGAGGTATGCTGAAGAGATCGCCCTTTTTGCAACCCTCCTGGCCCTCTGGGAGAATCTCTATGTCTTTCGGCCGATCTTCTTTAATCTCAAGGAGACCTCAGGGGGAGGGGTCGTCAGCTTTCAACTCAATCCCAATATTGCCCATCTGGTGGAGGAGAGTATCCGGGATGTCTTTTTAGCCTTCTCCCTGGCCCAGGAAAAACTGGCTCTCTATGATCAGTATCTTCTGGCGGGGTATCGACTGAACGGGGAGAGGGGAAGACCCAATCTGGTGATCAAGGTGGCGGCCACCGGACCTTCGGCCCGAACGATCACCCGGATGATCAATTCCTATGGATTTGGCTCGAATATTACGGTGGATTTCAGTGTGAGTCAGGAAGCGACCCTGCTTCTCGAAGAGATGGAGGGGATGGCGGAGGCGATCCGAAAAGGAATCCGACCTACCCAACTCTACATGACCAATATGGGAGGAAGGCTCGAAAGTCATCTGAGGGAGGTAAAATTAGAAGCCTTCTTCAAGGAATTGAAAGAGAAGATCGGAGAGGAAAGGGCCACTGAAAAAGTCTTGAAGCTTTCGGAGGTCAATGGGACAAAAGAGCGAGTCATCAAGGCAAAGACCTACGAGGAGAAGGTGATTGAGGCGACTCGATATGCTCATGGTCAGAGGACGATGAATGAACCTATTTTTGAGGCCTTAGCCGATGTGGCCTCGAGAGAGGATCTTGAAAGATGGGAGGAGGCGATTGGAAAATCGGGCACCCTGGTCGCCAGAAGGGTTTGGCAGCTCTTCTTTAGTCCTGAAAACCGTGAGAAATGGATTGGCTATCTAATGAAGAAAAAAGGAATAACCCGGGAAGAAGCCTCTTTGATTCTCGATCGGATCCACTACCTTCCTGCCTCGAAACGGAAACCCTTTGATACCTTCTGGACCCTCTCCTCCAAGAATCTGGTTCATACGGAATTCCCTGATCATCAGGAGAACGTGAGGAGAATGGCCGAAGGGCCTGGGTTTGAACTCAAGAAATTTGAAGAGTCCATCCTGGAGAGCTCTTCAGAGGAGACCCTTCAGCTCCTTTACCAGATAGAGGACTTCATCAGGGCCTATGAGATTAATCCAGAACTTTCGGAAATCCTCAAGGAGGGGGGGATTTCAGGAGAGTTTGGCCAAAAAGGCCTCCTTCCTTCCGAATGGCCAACCTTTGGCCCTGTAATCAAAACCCTCTCGGAATTTAAAGTTGCATACGATACCTTCCAAAAAGAGATGGTGACAATTTTAAAAAAATTTTCTAAAATGAAATCACCCAAAAAGAAAAGGTGAAAAAGATGAATAAAGAGGGTTTTATTAAGATTGCGATCTGTAACGAACTCTTCGAGGGATGGCCTATTGAGAAGGTGTTTGAAGAAGCGGCTAAATTGGGATACGATGGGGTGGAGATTGCTCCCTTTACCCTCGCCGATTCTGTCACTGAAATCCCTCCCAAACGGCGAGAGGCCATTCGGCGTGCAGCCGAAGAGAATGGAATTGAAATTGTTGGACTCCATTGGCTATTGGTTAAACCTGAAGGCCTCTATATCAATCATCCTGATGAACTCGTTCGAATCCAGACGCAGGAATATATGGAGGCTCTTATCCATTTCTGTGCGGATCTCGGAGGGAAAATCCTGGTCCATGGATCCCCTCATCAAAGGACAATTCAGGAAGGATGGAATCCTCAGCTCTCATGGGAGTATGCCAAAGAGACGTTTAAGGTGGCCCTCAAGACGGCTCGAAAGAGAGGGGTTTTTTATTGCATCGAACCTCTTGCCCCTACATTGACCAACTTCATCAATACGGTAGAGGAAGCCATTCTTCTCCTCAAAGAGGTAAGGCACCCTAATTTTAAGATGGTCTTCGATTGTCGAAGTGCCTCGGCCTCTGAAAAATCTTTGACCGAGGCACTGCTCAAAGCCATCGAGTCAGGATACCTTCGTCATGTTCACGTGAACGATGCGAATGGGATGGGACCTGGCTTTGGCGAGACGAACTTTCTTCCCATCCTCAAAACATTAATCAAAAATGGATATCAAGGCTATATTTCGGTGGAGGTCTTTAACTTCGAACCCGGTCCTCAGACGATTGCCAGCCGTAGCATTAAATATTTAAAAGGACTCATAGAAACTTTAAAATCTCATCCCACGGATTGATAATAGATGATCTTTCTTCTCTCTACTGGAAGAATGAGAGAGATCCATGTCTTGGCCTTCTGAGGATCGGATTCAAATTTCATCATCCCCTGATGTCGGTGGGTCATTTCTTCGACCAATTTTAACTCAAACTCCATTCCTTCCTTTTCAGCCTTTCTATATCCATCGAAAAGAAAGGAGATTTCGATATACCTGCCCTCCCATCGGAAAGAAGTCTGGTCCTTTGGCGTCTCTTTGGGAGAAGAAAAAGATCTTGTTACGAAACTGATATTCCCGCGGTCCGGCATAAAGAGCAATCCATGCTGGAGAATCGAATTGAACATATATCGAAGATGCTCATCCGGCACAATGGTCTCGGGTAGATCCTTTTCAAATCTCTTCAGTAGATAAATATTCTTCTTTTCCAGTTTAGGACGATTCTTTTGAATCGTCTCCTCGAGGAGTTTATGAATGGTTCCTGATTTTTGGAGGGTGAAATTGACCTTAATATAATCGAGAAGGTTTCTCAAAAGAATATCAATTCGTTCCGTCTCCTCCGTCATTACTCGATCGAAATGTTCCCCAAAGAGTCGATCGCTAAATTTATTTCGAGCCTGAAGAGTCATCTTTTTGATTGCTTCGAGAGAGCCTCCGATTCGTTGAAATAATTCGAGAAGAAGAGGAAACAGGAAAGACTTCTCCTTTTCGTCTAAAATGGGACGTTGGATCCACTCGTTGCCTTTTATCCGCTTCTCTTCCATCTCTTCCTTATATTTGTTCATACAATTTATCATAAATCCTGAGAAATTACAAATCATTTTAATTATTTTATGTAATACCTCACTGAAGGGTGTGGATATCTAAAGGCCCCACAGGAGTATTTCCGAAACCCATGGAAGGCGGTTAAGTTTCGCCATCTCCTTTCTAAGACTCATTCACCACCTCTAAGGGATGGATTACTATTTTGCTACCTCGATGACGAATTTTGGAACTCTCCCACAACTAAAAATTAAATTTATGTAATAATTTCAATATATTATATTTTTTGAACAAATTGGCACAAGTATTGCTTAATTAAATTATGAAAAAAGGAGATAAAATGAAAGGAAACCAGGGGAGTGTCGAGAACCTTTCGCCTCGGGATGAGATTAAAGGTAAGATTTTTAACATGTTTTCTTTTCAAAAGAACGAAAAATCTTCCTCCGAGGAAAGATCCCTTCCCACTGAAATCAATCATGAATCCCTCCTATCTTTCGTTCTCGAATTGATTCATCGAGTCAGGGGAAGTCTGGCAGCGATGAAAACCCTTGCCTTTTATTCTCGAGAAAATTTCAGAGATAAGGAACTGGGTGACTATTTTTATAATGTCGTTTCGGAAGATATCGAGAAGACGCTCTTTATTTTAGACTGTTTTTGTGAGTATATAAGCATCAATACCCCGATTAAAAAAGCGAATACCATCAATAATATGATCGAAGAAATTTTACGGGAGAATCAAAAAGAATTAGATGAAAAAAAGGTTAAGATTATCAAAAAGCAGTTCGATCCCGAACTTCCTGAGACCAGTATGCTGGACGAACATCTCAGGTTTATTCTGAATTCTCTTTTTCAATATCTCTTATTCTCAATCTCTCTCAATGGACGGCTGGGAATCCTGACCAGAACGATCGAGTCTAAGGATTGGAATGGAGAGGGTAAAGAACGTCTGCAGAAGGATTTGAAATATATCGAAATCCTCATCATTTCCACCCACCTCGATTCTAAGGTTCAAGAATTGAGTTCTCTCTCCCCTGAGTCTCAACCGAATCATGAGGAAAAGATGGATCTTATTTTACAGATGGTAAAAAGAATTGTGGAGAAAAATAGAGGATTGATTGATACGAAAATCTATCCAAAAAAAGACCTCAGAATGATCTCTCTTCTTCTGCCCATTGAGAGAAGAAATGTCTTTCAATTTTTGCTTCCTGCAAGTCAACAAAAGAAGTGGGAAAGAAAAGATTAGCTTTAAGGCTTAGAGTCTTTGTCTCGTTCCATCCCTCCTTTCTCTTCGCCACTACCCCTTTCTAAGATTCTGGGTTCACGAACTTTCCCTTGACCCTTCCCAACCGGTGCGGATTCTATGGGTTTTTCCATTCTCTCCCTACCTCTGGATGGGGTTGGAATGGGCTTCTGGGATTCCATTCTTTCAGGGGGTTCCTCTCTTTTTAGAGATCTCGGTTTTTCTATCCCTTTCTTAGGTTCCCTCTGGGGTTGGATCTCCCCTTTTTCAGGGGGCTTTCTTATTTCGATCTTTTCCTCCCTTTCTAAGGCCTCCCTCTCCTTCAGCCTCGGTTTCATCTCTTCCAGTCGAGAACCCGGCCTTAACACAGAAACTTCTGGTTTCCTTTCTAAAGGACGCCTTTCTTTGAATTCTTTCACCTTTATCTCCCGGATGGGTTCGGGAGGTCTTTTATGGTGGGGGATCTCTTTCAGAAGAGGCATCTTTGCTTCCTTTTCTGGAGGGATATCAGGTCTTCCAAGACTAATCCTTTCATGAAGAAATGGATTCTCTTTGACCTTCAGGGGCTCGTGTCTTCCCTTTATAAAATTCTCCCGATGGACCACAGTCACAGCATTGTGGACATGGACATTCTTATAGACGACCTTATGAACATCGATCTGCTTTATATGGACCTGAGTGATATTCACACTATGGGGTCCATAGTAACCATAACCATAGTAGATTTCACCAGGGGCCAAAGGAACCCATGATACATAATGGGGGGTATAAACCCAACCTACAAATCCAGGCCCCCAAAAAACCGCTCCTCTGGGCGGAGGAACCCAGCACCATCCTATATTGACGATAAAGGCCCATCTTCCATAATGATAGGGAATCCATCCCCACGGCTCGTAAGAAATCCATACATAGTCGCCGCGAATCCATACCCATCTCCCAATTCGATAAGGAGCCCAGCCTACTGAGACCACCACTGTAGGAGTCCATACATACCCATATTCTCTCACATAGACCCACCTTCCATTTTCTTCAAACTCATAGGCATAAGGATGAAGTTCTTCGGGGAGATACTGAGAGGGGGGTCTTTTGGCACTCACTCTCCGATCTCTCTCCCTATTCCATCTTTCCCATTCATCCGGTGTTCCTAAAGGAGAAAGTTCGGCATAGGTTCCTTCTCGAAGGGAAAGGACCTTTCCTTCATGAACCCTTGTGCTTCCTTCCCGGGTTTCAGCATAGAGATATCCTTTATAAACAGAGATGTCTGTAAAACCCTCTCGGGTGGCATCTATTCTAAATCTTGCCCTTTCGTAAACCCGAATGGAGGTGAGAGAGGTCTCTATCTGGAGAACCTTATTTTTTAATCCCCTATAATTAATATAGGCCCGACCTTCGGTTAAGTAGAATTGAAAGGAGTCTTTTTCTAATGTGAGGATTTCTAAGGCAGACTGTTCATCAAGCCTGAGAAAACTTCCTTCCTTCAGGTGGAGTTCGATTCGACCATCTTCTGGAACCCAGATTCGATCTCCCTCCTTTAAAGGCATATTTATGGAGGCTGGAACCCACTCATCCGTCTCCTCGGTTCTAATCTGGACATCCCCTTCCAGGAGGCTAATTCGTAACAAATCCAGACTGGAAGAAAAGGCAAGAGCAGGGAAGAAGAAAAAACAGACCATCATCATCCATATTTTATTCTTCATAGGTGTACCTCCTTAACGACCTATTATAACATTTTCAACTCATTAGACGAAAAAAATTTTCTCTTTATTCACGGATGACGCTTACCCATTCCCGATTGTGGGAATAAAATTAAAGGGAAGGGACGAGAGGTCAAGAAAAATGACACCAGGGGTGACAATTATTGTTTGATGAGGATTTTTGGTCTTAACCCCCTTCTCCTCTGTTTTTAAAATTTTATAATCATTTTCACCAATTATATTTAAACGATGGAAGCTTAAGGAATTTGGCAAGTTTTTTGCTCATTATTTAATTGAAATGTTAGGAACAGAAAAAAAGTATATCACCTTTGAGAAGTGGAAAGAGATGATGTCAAAAAATACGTGTATCTTTGAGGAAGAAAAGCCTAAGCTATTCGATAAGCTTTTCGAAATGTATGGTGAAGATTTTGAAGAGGATGATGAAAAAGGAAGAAAATATAAAAAGGAGGAAAAAAGAAAAATCTACTTTTAAGTATCCCCTTTTATCTCACCTTTCTTAGAATCTCCTTTGCGGCTTTCATTCCGGCCAGGATCTCCCCCTCCACTCCTAAATAAGGGAAATTCTCCTTTCCTGCAAAGAAAATATTTTTTGAAACCCTTATTGGAATGATCCCCTCCCTCCAGTGGAAATCAAAATCTGTCTCATAAATGAAATGGGGATAGGAAATCTTATTCACTTGATCAAGGGTCCACTGAAAGTCAACGAACTCAATAAAATCCTCAAAAAAGGGAATAAGATGTTTGAGATGAGAAATCATTCCTTTTTGAAAAAGCTCCAAGGAACTGGAATCCCACGCATGGGTGGCCATCAGGCCCTCGACCAAAAGGGCCCGTCGTCCCTCTGGGGCCTGGGACTCTTCTCCCCTGGGACTGAGGGAGAGATAAAGAAGGTTTCCATTCTCATAGGTCCTCTCGAGATCGAAAATAGAAACGAGAAGATCCCCCATACCCATTGGAAGTCCTTTCTCACGAATTCCTATAAAAAGAGGAAGGATAAGAAAGGAAGGTTTGATCCTTTGGATCCACCTGGAGAGGTTCTGCTGAAAAAAATTAAAACGCTCAGAAATTCGATGAAGAGGGAGACTTAGGAGAAGAAATCTCGAATGGATAGCCCTTTCCTCACTCTGCAATAAGAGATGAAATCCATCTCGCCCTTTCCTCTCCACCCCTTCCAATCCCCCCAATCCTAAGACTCTCCCTCCTGATTCGATAAATTTTTTTAAGAGGATTTCTTTCATCTTCGCGGAAGAAATCCCGCTGAAGCCTTCTTCGGACAACAAGAGATAGGAGGCTAAAGAGAAATCGATCTGTTCTGAAAGGAAATTGCCCTTTGCAAAAATCTGGAGTTTTAAATATTCTCTGAATTCTTTTGAAAAAGAGGAGAGCCTTTTGGTTAACCCTTCTCTCTTCTTCCACAGGAATCCCTTTAGCCTCCTCCAGAGGGAACGAGAAGGAAAAAGAGGGAATAGCTCCTCTCTCTCTTTCATTTTTTTTCTCATCAGACTTTCTTTCTTTTGCACCATGGAATCGTAAAACGTCTTTATCTTATCTACTTCTTTTGTAAATTCCCTTTTTATTTCTCTATCGAACAAGGGTCCCCTGGGAAAGAGATCGATCCTTGCCTGGGGAAGGATGATTTGGAAGGAGCCCAACTGATGAGAAGGCTCAGGGAACTGGGGAAAAGAAAGGAGGCTTGAAATCTTTTGTATCAGATGGGATGGAATTCGTCTCTCTCGAAAATTTGAAAAGGGAACAAAACGATATCCCTCTTTGGGATAGGTAGAACGGTAATCTTCTTCTTTTAAGAGTAAAACAGGAAGATGGGATTGAACGAGAAGATTGGCTGCTACCAGTCCTCCCAACCCTTCACCCAAAACGACGACGTCGATGGAGTCGTGATGGGAAGTCATGAAAGATATTCAATGGACAGTTCGTCCATCTCTGCTTTAGCGATCTCACCGATCAAAAATGCCTTTTCGCCCATGGAGTGAAGTCTCGAAAGGATCTCCTCTGCCTCTTTGTGCTTCACGATGAGAATCATGCCGATCCCGTTGTTGAAAGTGCGAAGCATTTCTTCCTCAGAGATTTTTCCCCTCTCTTTCAGGAGGTTAAAGATCGGTGGAACCTCCCATGTGCCTCGATGGATGATCGCCTTACAACCTTTTGGAATCACCCGAGGAAGGTTTCCAGTAATCCCACCCCCTGTAATATGGGCAATCCCGCTGATATGAAAGTCTCTTATCAAATTGAGGACGGGCTTTACATAAATCTTGGTGGGGCGAAGAAGCTCTTCTCCCAGGATTCCCCCGAGCTCATCCATCCTTTGATACAGATCCATCCGATGATGCTCTAATAAGATCTTTCGAACCAAAGAGTATCCATTGCTATGGAGTCCACTCGAAGCAAGGCCAATCAATTTATCTCCTACCGTGACATTTGACCCATCGATCAATTGAGAATCTTCCACTATCCCCACGACGAATCCCGCCAGATCGTATTCCCCCTCCTGATAAAAACCAGGCATCTCGGCCGTCTCCCCTCCGATGAGAGAACATTCTGCTTCTAAACATCCTTTCACGATCCCTTCGATGACCTTTGAGGCTTTCTGGGGGTCCAGTTTTGAAGTGGCAAAATAGTCAAGAAGGAAGAGGGGTTTGGCTCCACAGACAATGATATCATTGACACACATGGCGACCAGGTCAATCCCAACGGTATCGTGACGGTCCATGAGAAAAGCAATCTTCAGTTTTGTTCCAACCCCGTCCGTGGAAGAGACTAATACCGGTTTCTTATAACGTTCGAGATTGAGAGTGAGGCAGCCTGCAAATCCTCCGATTTTTGTCAGCACCTCAGGTCGAAAAGTAGACTCCACCATCGGCTTGATCATCTGGACAAAGGCATCAGCCTTTTCGATGTCCACCCCTGCTTCCTTATAAGAAAACTTTTTCATAGAGCCTCTCCATTAAATAAAACACTTAAAAATTACTCGATCCCCTACAAAAAGTCAACTTGCAGATTCCATCAGCCTCTGTTAATTTTATTTCGGAAATTTGCTTGCGATGAAATTAGAAGAATTCGATTATTTCCTCCCGCCCTCTTTGATCGCTCAATATCCAACCCAAGAGAGGGGAGAATCCCGACTCCTGGTTCTCAAAAGGAAAGAGGAAAGGATTGAGCATGGTCTTTTTAGGGATATTCTCAACTACCTCTCTCCTGGTGATCTATTGGTCATGAATAATACTCGGGTCATCCCGGCAAGAATGGTGGGGAGAAAAAAGAGTGGCGGGAGAGTGGAACTTCTGTTAATCCCTTCCTACAACGGTACCCATCGTGAGGAATGGGAGGTATTGGTGAAAAACTTAGGGAGGGTAAAAGAGAATGAAAAGGTGGAGATTCAGTTTGGGGAGGACCTCTACGGAGAAATAAAGGTTTTAAAAGGAGGAAGGGGAAAGATTTCTTTTTCCACAACAGATTCCCTTCTTGATATTCTTAAGAAGTATGGCCATGTCCCCCTCCCCCCCTACATCAAGAGGAAGGACGAGCCTGTGGATAGGGACCGCTATCAGACTGTTTATGCAGAAAAGGAAGGCTCCGTTGCAGCACCGACAGCAGGACTCCATTTTACCCCCGCCCTCCTTCAATCCCTTAAGGAGAAAGGGGTCAGGATCACCTTTCTAACACTCCATATTGGCCCGGGAACATTCACTCCAGTCAAAGTCAACAACATAGAAGAGCATTCGATGGAATCGGAATGGGTGGAGATTCCTGAAGAGGCCGCTCAAATCATTAACGAGACCAAAGAGAAGGGAGGAAGGGTCATTGCCGTTGGTACGACGACGACCCGAAGCCTTGAGTCGTTCTGTGACGAAAAAGGAAGGGTTCGACCTGCTCAAGGATGGACCTCCCTCTTCATCTATCCTCCCTATTCGTTTCGAGTGATGGATGGACTCATTACGAACTTTCATCTTCCTAAATCGACCCTCATCATGCTGGTCTCGGCTTTTGCAGGGAAAGAGTTAATTTTAAAAGCCTATCAGGAGGCAATAGAAAGGAAATATCGCTTTTACAGTTATGGGGATGCAATGCTCATTTTTTAGAAAGGGAGGGGTGAGGAGTGAGGGGTGATGGGGTTCAATTTCAGGATCATTAAAAAGGATCGCTCATCGGAGGCAAGATTAGGAAGGATTGAGACGGATCATGGATCTTTGTCGACCCCTGCTTTTTTACCTGTGGGGACACAGGGAACCATAAAATCCTTAACTCCTGAAGAGTTAATCGAGTTGGGAGTGGAAGCAATATTGGGCAATGCCTATCATCTTTATCTCAGGCCAGGTCATGAGGTGATCGGAAAATTGGGAGGTCTTCATCGTTTCATTCATTGGGATAGGCCTATTTTGACCGATAGCGGAGGATTTCAGATCTTCAGTCTGGCAAAACTAAGGAAGATTTCAGAGGAAGGGGTCCTCTTTCAATCTCATATCGATGGTTCCCTTCATTTTATAACCCCTGAAAAAATAATAGAAATTCAAAAGGTTCTTGGCTCAGATATGGCTATGGTTCTTGATGAATGTATCCCCTACCCTTCCTCCTACGAGTACGCGAAGGCCTCGATTGGGTTAACTTTACGATGGGCCGAGAAATGTTTTGAGGCGTCGGAAAGGAATAACTCTCCCCTTTTCGGGATTGTTCAAGGAGGAGTGTATCGAGAGTTGAGGGAAGAGTGTGCTAAAAGACTTACACAAATAGATTTTCAAGGATATGCCATTGGGGGGCTCAGCGTTGGAGAACCCAAATCTATGAGGCAAGAGGTCCTGAAATGGACCGTCCCCCTTCTGCCCGAAAATAAACCCCGATACCTGATGGGGGTAGGAACTCCAGAGGATATCCTTCAAGCCACCCTTTTAGGGATTGACCTTTTTGACTGTGTCCTTCCCACCCGTAATGCCAGAAATGGAGTGCTATACACCTCCTCAGGGAAAATCTCCATTAAGCAGGCCCGATATGCTGAGGATCCATTGCCTCCAGAGGAGGCCTGTGGTTGTTATACTTGTCGGTACTATTCCAGGGCCTATCTTCGGCATCTCTACCTCTCCAATGAAATTCTTTCTTCGAGGTTGAATACGATCCACAATATCTATTATTATATGAATCTGATGAAAGGGATAAGAGAGGCGATCGAGGAAGGTCGCCTTTATGAGTTCTATCAAAATTATATGGATACACTCTCGAGAGAAGATCATGGGGTAGAAAATCATGACAATAATCTTAATTAAAAAGGAGGAATTATGGGAATCGATTTAGTCTACGCGATGGGTCAACAGCCTGGAGGGAATCAGGGATCATCGATGTTGAGCTTTCTTCCGATCATCCTTATCTTTGTGGTCTTCTATTTTCTTCTCATTCGACCTCAACAGAAGAGAGCGAAGGAACATCGGGCGCTCCTTGCCAATCTGAAAGTTGGAGATCAGGTCTTGACCTCGGGCGGGATCTATGGAAGAATTATAGGACTAAGAGATGACGTCATTACCCTTGAAATCTCGGATAAGGTAAGGGTAAAGGTCAACCGAGGTCATATCGCAGGAGTGGTGAAATCCGATGTGATGAAAACGGATTAGTTCTTGCTTTACTCCTTGCTCTAAACACCGTTTTAGGGCTATAATCCACAAGGAGGTTACGCATGCGAAAATATGAAACGATCTTCATTCTCAATCCCGACCTTGAACAAGAAGAGGCCCAATCTGCCATTGAAAAGATCAAAGGGATCATCCTCCAGGGCAAGGGAGACATCCTCAAATTTGAAGATTGGGGAAAGCGAAAACTGGCCTATAAGGTGAGAAAGAAAACCAAAGGCCATTATATCCTCATCCATTTTTCCGGCCCCCCTTCGTTGCTTTCCGAATTAGAAAGGAATTATCGAGTGATGGATTCGGTCATTAAATTTATCACGGTTCGCCTGGATGAAAAGAAGGCCATCCCCGAAGAGATTCCCGTCCCAGAGGAGATTCCTGATGAGGAGTCTGAGGAAGAGGAATAATGGATAGGGTTGTCCTGAATCAGGTCATTCTTACGGGAAGAGTGGCTACCCCTCCCCGAAGGCAATACCAGCCCGATGGGACACCCGTGATTCAATTCCCTTTAGAATTGAACGATCTCGGCACCGAAAAGGGCTTGGTCCCGATTGTCGCCTTCGGAACTCTTGCCCTCTCTCATCCTGAGCTCGAGCCCGGGCAGCTGCTTCTGGTTAAAGGAAAACTTCGGGCGCGAAGATGGCAGACGCCTCAGGGAAGAGAAAGAAGGCAGATAGAGATCGTCGCTTCGGAGCTCCAACTGGTCGAGCCAGATTCGGCATTAAGAGAGAAAGAAATTATCACAGAGAGGAGAGAAGGATGAAGAAACAGGCTGAAAAGCCATCGACTCCGGAAAGGAAGAGAAAGCCTTTCCTGAAGCGGAAGGTCTGTCGGTTCTGCACAGACAAAAAATTAGAGATCGACTACAAGAACCCTAAAATCCTTCGATTCTTTATCACAGAAAGGGGAAAGATCATCCCTCGAAGGATTTCCGGCAACTGTGCCAAACACCAAAGGCAGATTACCATCGCCATCAAAAGGGCACGAAACATTGCCCTTCTGCCTTTTACCACTGTGACCAAATGAAATCGTAACACTATTCTGGGATAAGGAGACAAAGAGATGCAGGTCATCCTATTAGAAGACATTCCTTCTTTGGGAAAGGCAGGGGACGTCGTTAAGGTGGCTGATGGATACGGGAGAAACTATCTCATCCCCCAGAGAAAAGCCATTCAGGCCACCGAAAAGAATCTAAAGGCCCTGGAACATCAAAAAAGACTGGTCCAGCAAAAGATTGGAAAGAAGAGGACAGAGGCAGAGCGAATGGCCCAGAAGATTGAGAATCTCACCTGTACCTTCTATCGGAATGTGGGTGAAAGTGGAAAACTTTTTGGAGCGATCACCTCTATGGATATTGAGACCTATTTGAAGGAGCAGGGGATCGAAGTGGATCGAAAGAAGATCCATCTGGAAGAACCGATTAAAAATGTGGGGAGCTACCACGTTCCCATAAAACTCCATCCTGAAATCACGGCAACCCTTAAGGTTTGGGTGGTCCAGCAATAAACCGAATCATAAACCATTAAAGGATCGATCCGATGGGAGAGGAGACCTCTTTCACCCATAAGATTCCTCCCCAAAATATTGAAGCCGAACAGTCTGTCCTGGGAGGAATCCTAATTGAAAATGAAGCGATCAATCGGGTGATGGAGATTCTCGCCCCGGAGGACTTCTATCGGGAGGCCCACCGAAAGATCTATCATGCATTGATAGATCTTTCTGAACGAGACGAACCCGCTGACCTGATCACTACGACCAATGAGTTGAGAAAGAAGGGGGAACTCGAAATGGTGGGAGGAGCTTCCTATCTTGCCTATCTGATCGATTCCGTCCCTTCTGCCGCCAATATTGAATACTACGCTCGGATTGTCAAAGAGAAGGCCATCCTCCGAAAATTGATCGAGACCTCTACAGAAATCATCACCCAAAGCTACGAAGATCGAACCGATGTCGAGGCCTTTCTGGACGAAGCAGAAAGAGCCATTTTTGAAATTTCTGAAAAAAGGGTGAGGCCCTCCTTCTTTCCCATCAAGGAAATCGTCAAAGAAAGCTTCAAGACCATCGAACAACTCTATAAGAAGAAGGAACTCGTGACGGGGGTTCCTTCTGGTTTCAAAGAGCTGGATCGTTTGACCGCTGGCTTCCAGCCCTCGGACCTGATCATTGTCGCCGGCCGTCCCAGCATGGGGAAGACCGCGTTCTGCCTTAATATTGCCCAATACGCAGCGATCGAAGGAAGGGTACCGGTCGCCATCTTTTCCTTGGAGATGTCCAAGGAGCAGTTGGTGTTGCGAATGCTCTGTTCGGAAGCCCAAGTAGAGGGGACGCGACTTCGAACCGGCTACCTTGTGGAAAGCGACTGGCCCAAATTAACCATGGCGGCTGGAACCCTTTCGGATGCCCCCATCTTCATTGATGACACCGCTGCCCTTTCCGTTCTTGAATTGAGGGCAAAGGCCCGAAGGCTTAAATCCGAACATGGCTTGGGGATGATCATCATTGACTATCTCCAGTTGATGAAAGGAAGAGGAAAGGCAGAAAGTCGTCAACAAGAAATCTCAGAGATCTCGCGATCGCTTAAAGCCTTGGCCAAGGAGCTCAACGTCCCTGTGATTGCTGTCTCCCAGCTTAGTCGAAAGACCGAAGAGCGGACGGGAAACAGACCCCAGCTTTCTGACCTCCGGGAGTCCGGAGCCATTGAACAGGATGCCGATGTCATCCTCTTCCTCTTCCGCGAAGAGGTCTATCATCGAACCGAAGAAAATAGGGGAAAAGCAGAGGTGATCATTGGCAAACAACGAAACGGACCGACCGGAAAGGTGGATTTAGCCTTTTTGGATAGGTACACCTCCTTTAAAGACCTTTATAAGGGAGAACCCATTGAGGTCTGAGAATGAATCTTCCAAACCTTCTTACCCTGACTCGAGTTCTCCTCATTCCACTCTTCGTGATCTTTATTATTCAAAAATCTTTTACTAACGCCCTCATCACCTTTGCCATTGCTGGAATTACCGATGGAATTGATGGCCTTTTGGCAAGAATCACCCACCAAAAGACGGAATTAGGAGCCTATTTGGATCCCATTGCGGATAAGCTTCTTCTCATCTGTGCTTTTTTGACCCTCGCCATCATTGAAAGGCTTCCGGGCTGGCTGGCGGTGGTGGTCATCGCCCGGGATGTGATCATTCTTCTTGGGGTCTTGATCATGATTCTAAACAACTATTCAATAAAGATAGGCCCCAGCCTCCTTAGCAAAATTACGACGAATATCCAAATCCTCACCGTCATTGTCGCTCTTTGGGATGGAGAGGGCCAATGGTGGATGATCCTTAGACACATGTCCATTTATGGAACCACCTTTTTTACCATCTTCTCAGGAGCCCATTACATTTATATTGGAACAAAAATTTTAAACCAGAAAAAAGGACCCCTCCCCCCGACCCTATAATTTTTAAGGGCAGGGCTTGACCATTTCTGCGAAGTCAGGGGGCGAGGAAAAATGATTTAAATATAAAAATCGTTAAGAAGGAGAATGAAAATGGTGGCTATCACAAAGGTTCTTGGAAGGGAGATTCTCGATTCTCGGGGAAATCCAACGGTGGAAGTGGAGGTCTATCTCGAAAGCAAGGCAATGGGCCGTGCCTCCATTCCCTCTGGAGCCTCTACGGGAACTCATGAGGCTCTGGAACTTCGCGATAAAGACCCCGACCGTTACCTCGGAAAAGGAGTGCTCAAGGCGATCGATCATATCCATCAAACGATCGGGCCTCGACTGATCGGAAAAGACGCTTTAAATCAAAAGGAGATCGATTCTTTTCTCATCCAATTAGATGGGACTCCGAATAAGAGCCGTCTTGGAGCCAATGCCATATTAGGGGTCTCTCTGGCTTGTGCAAAGGCAGCCGCTCATCATCAGGGGATTCCCCTTTATTACCATCTTGGGAGTTCCTCCGCAACGCACCTTCCTCTCCCCCATATGAACCTCCTCAATGGTGGAGTCCATGCAGATAATCATCTCGACATCCAAGAATTCTTAATCCTCCCAATCGGAGCAAAAAATTTCAGAGAAGCCCTTCGAATGGGAGGAGAGGTCTATCATCACCTCAAATCTCTCCTTAAAGAGAAAGGATACAAGACCTCTGTAGGAGATGAAGGAGGGTTTGCCCCTGATCTTCGTTCCAATGAGGAGGCCCTGGAGTTTCTTGTAAAGGCCATTCTTAAAGCCGGCTATCAGCCCGGGAAGGATATTTGTCTGGGCATTGATGCAGCTGCTTCAGAATTCTATCAAAATGGATATTACCGGTTTAAGAGAGGAAGAAAGAAGAAGAGGAGTTCCGTCGAGATGATCGATTATTATGAAGAGTGGATTCAGACATATCCGATTCTCTCCATTGAGGATGGGCTTGCAGAAGATGATTGGGAAGGTTGGCAACTTTTGACCAAACGCTTGGGCAGGAGGGTCCAATTGGTCGGGGATGATCTTTTTGTCACCCATCCGGATCGCCTAAAGAAGGGGATCAAGGATAGAATAGCCAATGCTATCTTAATTAAACTGAATCAGATCGGAACCCTCACCGAAACCCTCGAGGTGATTGGCTTGGCTAAAGAGGCAGGATATCGAACCATAATTTCTCATCGATCAGGAGAAACGGAAGATACCACCATTGCCGATCTGGCTGTTGGAACCCAGGCCGGCCAGATCAAGACTGGAGCTCCATGCCGTTCGGAGAGGGTGGCCAAATATAATCAACTCCTTCGAATCGAAGAAGAACTGGGAGAGAGGGCTATCTATATGCCTCCTCTCCGTTATCCATTTAGGAAATAAGATCGAAAGGACATCCTTCTATGGAGAACTTAATCGGTTTCGATTATCCACTCATCCTAAATTCTATCTACAACGGGATTGTGGCCATAGACAGCCGAGGAATGATCACCTATTTCAATAAAACGGCGGAAAGAATTTTTAAGCTTCCTGCTCACGAAGCGGTTGGCCATTATATTTTGGATGTCCTTCATCACACCGGAGGAAAATTAATCGAATCCTTAGAGACCGGGAAGCCCTTCTATGGAGAGAAACTCAAAGGAGAAGAGGTGACGTTGATCTCCAATATCAATCCCATCTTTCGAGATGGAAAGATTTTTGGGGTAGTCAGTGTGTTTCAAGACATCTCTGAGATCGAACAGGTTTCCAAGGAGTTAGATCTCTTCAAAGATATGAAAAATTGGCTCGATACGATCATCGATTCTTCCTACGATGGACTCTGGATCTGCGATTCCGAAGGGAAGGTGCTAAGAATCAATAAAGCCTCAGAGAGGATCAATGGGGTGAAGGCAGAGCAGGTGGTGGGCAAGAATATGAAAGAATTGATTGCCGAGGGGTTCTTTGATCAATCGGTTACCCTGGAGGTTTTAAAAAGGAAGACCTCTGTAACCATTCTTCAAAGGCTTAAGGGAGGGAAAAAGATCCTGGTGACCGGAAATCCTATTTTTAATGAAAAGGGAGAGATCACCTATGTCGTCACGAACGATCGAGACATCTCCGAATTGGACCGTCTCAGGAGCCAACTCCAAGAGGCTCAGGCCCTGGCTCGGGGATACTCCTCCAAGATCTCAGAGTTAGAAATGAAAGGAGTAGATCTCTCCAATATTATCTTTCGAAGCGAGGAGATGCAAAGGGTGATCGAAATGGCACTGCGAGTTGCCGATGTCGATACCACTGTCCTTCTCTTAGGGGAATCAGGAGTTGGGAAGGGAATGATTGCCCGATTGATTCATAAGCATTCGAGTCGAAAGGAAGGGCCTTTCATCCGGGTCGATCTGGCTGGAATTCCTGATTCTTTAATAGAGTCCGAGCTTTTTGGTTATGAAAGAGGGGCCTTCACGGGGGCTAAATTAGAAGGGAAACCCGGGTTTTTTGAACTGGCCAATCATGGGACACTTTTTCTCGATGAAATTGGTGAAATTCCTCTAAACGCTCAATCAAAAATTCTTCGCTTCCTGGAGGATCATGAAATTGTGCGTGTAGGGGGAACGAGTCCAAAGGAGATCGATGTCCGGATCATTGCGGCTACCAATAAAAAAATTGAGGAGATGATCGCTTCAAAACTTTTTAGGGAAGATCTCTATTACCGAATCAATGTCGTTCCTATTCATATTCCCCCTTTGCGAGAAAGAAGAGAAGACATTCTTCCCCTCACATTTTATTTTCTTGAGAAATTCAATAGGATCCACCGAAAAGAAAAGGACCTCTCCCCGGATGTGGTAGACGCTATTTGTAAGTATGATTTTCCTGGAAATATCCGGGAACTATCAAACCTTGTTGAGAGACTGGTGGTCGTCACAGAGAAGAAAAGGATTGAGATGAAAGATCTCCCATCCTTCATCGAAAAGAATTCTGCAAAATTCTCTGATTTCCAAGAAATCCCTCCTTTAAAAGAAGCGATCAAAAAATATGAAAGCTTTATAATAGAGAAGGCATTAAAAAAATATGGTTCACAAAAGGAAGCGGCAAAAGTCCTCGGAGTGGATCAGGCTACCATTTCAAGGAAAATTAAAAAATCATTCAATAATAATGCAAATATGCATAAATAGAATGCAAAATAGCATCTTCAATTTTATTAAAAAACCAATTTTTTCTGTATAAAACTCTGTTTGATTTAATATCTATGCATTTTTGCATATAAATATTTTTTCTTGACCTCGATCGCCTCCTAAAATAAATCAAATCTTTAATGATTTTAATCAATTAAAAAATTCAAAAAAATTTCTCTAAAACGGCATAAAAAATGATAGTTTCTCAAAAGAAAAAGTCCTCGATTAAAGGAAAGAGGGATTTATGAAAACTAATGAATTATTGTTAAAAGAGAGAAATCGAGAGGTTCCTCAGGGTCCTTTCAATGTCCATCCTATCTTTGCGGAAAGAGCAAAGGGAGCCATCATTGTTGATGTGGAAGGAAAAGAGTATATTGATTTTGCAGGTGGAATCGGGGTCAACAATATTGGCCATTGTGATGAGGAGGTCATAAAAGCAGTCCAGGATCAACTCCAGAAGTATATCCACACCTGTTTCCATGTGGTGATGTATGAGCCTTACGTTGAACTGGCAAAAAGGCTCAACGAAATTACCCCTGGTAAATTCCCAAAAAAGACCATGTTTGCCAACAGTGGTGCCGAGGCCGTTGAGAATGCCATAAAAATTGCACGCCATGCTACGGGTCGCCCGGCCACGATTGCCTTTGAGGATGCTTTCCATGGTCGAACTCTTTTAGCCTTAAGCCTTACCAGTAAGATGAAACCCTATAAGTTTGGATTTGCTCCCTATGCCCCTGAAATTTATCGGATGCCTTATGCCTATTGTTATCGGTGCGCCCTTGGTTTGGAATATCCTTCCTGTGAGATACGGTGTGCCTATTTTTTAAGAGAATTTTTTAATACTCACATTTCGGCTGAACATGTAGCCGCCCTCATTGTTGAACCTGTTTTGGGAGAAGGCGGTTTTGTCGTTCCTCCAAGGGAATATTTCAAAATTTTAAAGAAGATCTGTGAGGAGAACGGAATCGTCTTTATTGCCGACGAAGTTCAGACCGGGTTTGGTCGAACGGCTAAGATGTTTGCCATGGAGCATTACGAGGTGGAACCTGATATCATAGTGATGGCAAAATCTATTGCTGGGGGTCTCCCATTGAGTGCTATTACAGGGAAAGCTGAGCTGATGGATCATCCGCAGGTGGGAGGATTAGGAGGAACTTACGCAGGAAATCCCCTTGCCTGTCGGGCTGCTCTGGCGGTTCTTGATCAATTTGAAAAGAAGGATATTCTCCAACGGGCTGAAAGGATCGGGAAAATGGTATTCGAAAGGTTTAAGCAGTTTTATGAGCGTTTTCCTGTGGTTGGAGATGTTCGGGGGCTTGGGGCAATGGTGGGAATGGAACTGGTCGTCGATCGAAAGACAAAAGAGCCAGCCACCGATTTCACCAAACGGTTAATCAATCGATGTCGGGAAAAAGGGCTTCTGATGATCTCAGCGGGAACCTATTCGAATATCATTAGACCCCTTATGCCTCTTGTTATCACCGATGAACAACTCGAGCGAGGCCTCTCCATCATCGAAGAAAGCTTAAGTGAACTATCTTCTAAAGAATTCTTATAACTTAAAACTTTAGGAACTATAAATAAGAACTCGAATCTTTTTTGAGCGACATAAAAACAAATGAAAAACATGATCAATTTCTTATGAAATCGTAAATTCCCCAGAATCTGAAATAGAAGCAGAAAAAAATAATTATGGATATCATTTCTAAAAATAAAAAAGCCGGAATTCTTTTCAATAAATTAAGCAAAGGTTGTAAGATAATATGAATTCAAACTTAACTATTTTAGCAATTGGAGGAAATTCCTTAATCAAGGATAAGAATCGAATCTCCTTATCCTGGCAATATGAAACATTAAAAGAGACTATCCGATATATTGCTGATTTTGTGGAAGAGAGACCAAGCTTAGTCATCACTCATGGAAATGGCCCTCAGGTAGGATTTATCTACCGAAGGGGGGAACTCGCTCGTCACGAACTTCCACTCATCCCATTAGATATCTGTGGTGCAGATACTCAGGGTGCGATTGGATACATGATTGAAAAAGCCCTTTTAAATGAATTGAGACGAAGAGGAAACCAAAAAAGAGTGGTAACAGTGGTTACTCAGGCTCTTGTAGATAAGGAGGATCCTTCTTTTAAGAACCCCACAAAACCAATAGGTTCTTTTATGAGTGAACAAGAAGCCTTGACGCATCAGAAAGAATTGGGTTGGCATATCATTGAAGATGCAGGTCGGGGTTTTAGGAGAGTCGTTCCCTCACCTAAGCCTCGAGAAATTATAGAATTAGATGTGATTCGGTTATTGATAAATGCAGATTATATTGTTATTGCTGCTGGCGGTGGAGGAATCCCAGTGATCCGAAATGACCAGGGAGATCTTGAGGGAGTAGAGGCCGTAATTGATAAAGATTTTGGTTCTTCTCTTTTAGCGAGAGAGCTTAGGGCAGATACATTTATTATATTGACTGGGATTGATGGAGCCTATTTGAATTTTGGCCAAAAAGATCAAAAGTTAATCAGGGAGGCAAGTCTTAGAGAGATGAAACGCTATTGGTTAGAAGGCCATTTTCAGACGGGTTCAATGGGCCCTAAAGTTGAAGCGATCATTGAGTTCCTTGAAGGAGGTGGTAAAAAGGCCATCATTACTTCGCCAGAGAATTTAATGAAAGCCATAAAAGGAGAAGCAGGAACAATAGTAAAAAACTAAATCCAATTTTTATTAAAAAAATGATCAATAAAGGAGGGCTCCATGAGAGATAAGTTCAGAGGGAAAGACTTTTTAACTTTGATGGATTTCACTCGGGAAGAGATTAATGATATATTAAATGTATCCTATGACCTAAAGATGAAATGGGCAAGGCGACAACCTCATGAATATTTAAGAGGGAGAACGATCGCCATCCTCTTCGAAAAACCTTCCACTCGCACTCGAACTTCTTTTCAGGCGGCAATCGCTCATCTTGGGGCTCAAAGTTTCTATATGAGACCCGATGAAATGCAGCTTGCCAGAGGAGAACCGATCAAAGATACAGCCCGAGTGATTGACCGCTATTGCGATGCTCTTGTCATGAGAACTTTCGGACAGGATCGGCTTGAAGAATTTGCGCGATACATGAAAAATCCTGTAATCAATGCCCTTTCGGATTTAACTCATCCCTGTCAAGGCCTTGCCGACCTTTTAACCATCCGGGAGAAGAAGGGTGATTTTAAGGGATTAAAGTTAGCCTACGCAGGAGATATCTGGAATGTATGTCACTCTTTGATGATCGCAGGGGGGACAATGGGATTTGATGTCTATGTGGCTATACCTCCAGGATACTCTCCCAATCCAAAAGTTTATCAATTTGCGAGAGAAGCCGCTCAGAAAAGCGGATCAAAACTTATATTAACTCAAGATTTAAAAGAAGCACTTAAAGACGCAGATATAATTTATGCCAATACATGGCATAGTATGGGAGCGGCAGAGAAAGAGAAAGAAAAGAGAGCAAAAGATTTTGGGCCTTATCAGATCAATGAGGAGGTATGTAAAGTGGCCAAACCAGACTTTATCTTTATGCATTGTCTTCCTGCCTATAGGGGAGAAGAGATGACAGAAGAAATCATTGAGGGACCTCATTCGGTAGTTTGGGATCAGGCAGAAAATCGAATGCATACGGAAAAAGCTATACTCGCGCTTTTCGTTCCATAAACAAAATTAATCCAATTGAAAACATTGAAAAGGTATTATATAAATTAAAAATCTTATTCCCTACTAATGGGAAAATAAATAAAAAAGGAGGAATGAGTTATGAGCTTGGGGATCAAAAAATTAACTTTAGTGATGGTTGGGTTGAGCATTTTTATTCTCATGAGTTCTTTTGGAATGGCACAAATAAAAGACGATAGTGTGAGAATTGGCATCCACGGTCCATTTACTGGACCTGTGGCCTACTCGGGTGAACTAATGAGGAAAGGGTTTCAGCTTGCTGTAGAAGAGATTAACCAAGCAGGGGGAATAAAAATTGCTGGGAAGTCACTTAAGATTAAATCTTTTATTGAAGACGATCGGGCTACACCAGCAGAAGGAGTGGCCGTTACTGAAAAATTAATCACACGAGATCAGGTACATGCCATCGTGGGACCATTTAATAGTTCAGTTGGATTGGCCGTTGCTGAACTCTCGGACCGCTATAAGGTTGTTCGCCTGGTCCCTATTGCTGTTGCCGATGATATTACGAAAAATCATCCCTGGGTGTTTAGAAATTGTCCTAACCAAACGATGCAAACCGTTCAGAATGCTGAATGGGTTATGAGACAGGGAAAGTGGAAAAAATTTGCGATGTTGCTTGAAAATACGGATTATGGGAGAGGAGGAGGAGAGACTTGGGGGAAAACAGTAAAGGCTAGAGGAGGTGAAATTTTAGCAACGGAATACTTCAATCTTGGAGATACCGACTTTACCACTCAACTCACCAAGATCAAAGCCAAAGATCCAGAAGGAATCTTTCTTGTAGGATTAATTACAGAGGGGGCGCAGATTCTCAGACAGGCAAGACAATTGGGGATGAAACAGCAGTTCTTTGGCTTAGGAGGATTTGCAAGTGACAAGTTTATCCAACTTGCAGGGGGTGCGGCAGAAGGCCTGATCAATAATAGCTATTGGGAACCAAACCCCAAAATTCCTAAATCGATTTCTTTCAAAGAGAATTTTGAAAAGTTTTCAAAAATGGAAGCAGAGATGTTTTCTGCAGCAACATATGATGCAGTCTATATATTGAAAGAGGCATTCGAGAAAGCAGGAATGTTAGGAACCGATGAAGGTTCAAAAGATGCACTTCGAAGGGCCATGCACACTGTCGATTATGTTGGAGTACAAGGTAGAACCACATTTGACAAAGAAGGACAAGCAACTCTACATGTGTATATCGTTCAGGTCAAGGGGGGAAAACGAGTTATTATTGGCCCTTAACAAAAAATTAATCCATCCCTCTTCTCAATTACTTAAATTTTCAGTGTATTTAATATTAAGCATCTAATTCTTGACCAACAAGACTAAGAAGAGAATGAGTGAATTAGCTCAACAGATAGTCAATGGGTTAGTGATGGGAGGTGTTTATGCCTTAATGGCCTTAGGTCTGACATTGATCTTCGGGATCCTCGACCAGGTGAATTTTGCTCATGGTGAACTTTATATGATCGGTGCTTATGCTGCCTTTTACTTCTTAGATTTTTTGGGATTAGGATACTTCATAGCCATGTTGATGGCAATGGCCATAGTAGCTATTCTCGGGCTATTCTATGAATGGATTCTCTTTCGACCCATTAGAGGTCTTGGACACCTCCCTGCAATTATTTCTTCACTCGGAGCTTCAATTTTTCTATGGAATCTTTCTTTAAAACTTTTCGGTTCCACCCCCCGTCAAATGAGAACAGAATTGTCAGAGGTAACTCTCAACCTCTTTGGCATTTCACTCACTGTTCAACGTCTCCTTGTAATCTGTATCGCCATGATACTTATACTTCTTCTATATTTTATGATCAAGAAAACACGCCTTGGAAAAGCGATGAGGGCAACTGCTCAAAATCCTGAGATGGCCGCACTATTAGGAGTTGACATCAATCGAATTGCTGAATTGACCTTTCTCATAGGAGGGGCTCTGGCAGGAGCCGCAGGTTCCCTGATCGGCCCAATCTTCCTGATCTATCCTGCTATGGGATTAATGGCCTGTCTTAAAGCATTTGTAGTGGTCATCCTTGGGGGATTAGGAAATGTGATTGGAGCAGTGTTTGCAGGTTTATCCCTTGGGGTAATTGAAAGCCTTGGAGCAGGATTTATTTCCTCTGCCTATAAGGATTTTTTTGCATTCATTGTCCTCATCCTTGTTCTATGGGCAAGACCAGAAGGTATTCTTGGAAAAACAGCAAAGAAAGTTTAATAAAAAATTATGCAATCCTTTCTAAAATTCAGTTTAACCACTCTTCTTCTGCTCTTCTTAATTATTATCCCTTTGATTTTTAAGAATCCTTATTTTCTTCATATTATTATCATGGCTGGTATTTTCGTCCTTTTGGCCTCAAGCATGAATTTAATTACAGGATGTACTGGGCGCCTTAATCTTGGCCATGCAGGATTTTATGGACTTGGAGCTTACGGCTCAACTCTTTTGGTAATGAAAATGGGATTTCCGGTTTGGATAGGAATGTTATTTGGAGGTATGATTAGTACCCTATTTGGAGTTCTAATTGGTGTTCCCTGTCTTAAATTGAGGGGTTCGTATCTCGCTATTACAACACTGGCCTTTGGCGAAATTACAAGACTTGCTTTTATAAACTTAGTTGAACTCACCAATGGTCCCTTGGGAATTCGGGAAATTCCAGGCCCTCCTCCTCTTTTCCTTCCTAAAATAGGCCTCATACAATTTGAATCAAAAATAGTCTATTATTACCTCATATTTTTTATTTGTTTAATTTGCCTGCTCATTATTTATCGAATTATGAATTCTCAAATCGGAAATACATTTATCGCCATCAGAGAAGATGAAATTCGGGCAGAAACGGTTGGCATTGATACTATAAAAATTAAAATTATCAACTTTGCCTTGGGAGCATTTTTCGCAGGAATTGCTGGGAGCTTTTATGCCCATTATGTGCGCTTTATTAGCCCTGATACATTCACTCTTAATGAAACTTTCACCATCCTGACAATGGTGGTTATCGGTGGGCTCGGAACATTCTGGGGGCCTGTATTGGGAGGAGTAATTTTCACCTTTCTCCCTGAACTCCTTCGTGCTATTGCTGACTACAGAATGATAATCTATGGACTGTTAATGACCGTATCTATTATTTTTATGCCAGAGGGTTTAATAGGAATCTTCCGATCCTTAAGAACCAAAAAATTAACCGAATAGTTTATAAAAAGAATCATCAATGGAAAATTTACTTAAAATTGAAGCCTTAACAAAACATTATGGTGGGCTAATCGCAGTAGATGGATTGGAACTCCATGTTCAAAAAGGGGAAGTACTTAGTCTCATTGGTCCCAATGGAGCAGGAAAGACCACTACCTTTAATTTGATTACCGGGCTGGAGCACCCTGATCAGGGCAGAATTTTATTTAAAAAAGAAGAGATCGTCGGGTTGAAGCCTCATGAGATTGCAGAGAAGGGCCTGGTTCGAACCTTTCAAATAACCAGGGTTTTTAAGAAGATGACTCTTCTTGAAAATGTCAGTGTGGCACAACACATGGCCATTCGGCCAAATTTATGGTCTGTCCTATTCTCCCAATCTGAGATGGAGAGGGAGAAAAAAGGAAAAGAAAAGGCTGCAGAAATGCTAAAATTTGTCAACCTTTATCATAAAAGAGAAGAATTCGCTTCAAATCTTTCCCTTGGGGAACAAAAGAGGCTGGAGCTTGCAATTGCCCTTTCAATGGATCCTGAATTACTTCTGCTTGATGAACCCGTCGCAGGAATGAATCCGAGAGAAACAGATGAGATTATTCATCTCATCGAAACAATTAGAAACAAAGGGATTACTGTATTTCTTATAGAACATGATATGAAGATGGTAATGGGAATCTCTGAAAGAGTCATTGTTTTAAACTATGGGAAAAAGATCGCAGAGGGGACACCTGAGGAAGTAAGTAATAATCCTGCGGTCATCGAGGCTTACTTGGGTAAGAGGCATAAAGAATGATTAAATTGCATGAAGTTGAAACTTATTATGGAAAGGCTATTATTCTAAAAGGAATCTCAATGAGCCTTAATCAAGGGGAAATTGTTACCTTGATTGGGGCTAATGGGGCAGGTAAGAGCACGACTCTAAAGACCATCTCCGGTTTGCTCCGCCCAACATCAGGTGTGATTGAATTTATGAACATAAGGATTGACCGTCTTCCTCCAACAAAGATAGTCAGAATGGGAGTGGCACACGTCCCAGAGGGGAGACAAATATTCCCTGATATGATGGTAATTGAAAATTTAGAAATGGGAGGATTTGTTCTTGGAAATGATAAGAAAAAGTTATCAGAGGCATTGGAGAGAGTATTCCATCTCTTCCCTATTTTAAAGGAAAGGAGCAAACAACTTGCCGGAACCCTATCTGGTGGGGAACAGCAGATGCTTGCAATGGGGAGGGGATTAATGTCGGATCCGAAACTCTATCTCCTTGACGAACCCTCGCTCGGATTAGCTCCAAAGATTGTGGATAGGATCTTTGAAGTAATCTTACAAATCAACCAGGATGGAAAGACAATCCTTCTCGTTGAACAAAATGCTAATTTAGCCCTTAGGAATGCCCATCGAGCCTATGTGATGGAAACTGGCCGAATTACACTTGAGGGGAAAGCCTCAGAGCTTCTTGGAAACGAATATATACGAAAGGCTTATCTTGGTCGTTAATTTCCATATTAAATATAATTAAGAAGGCCAATATAATTTCGGAAAACAAAAAAGATTCATACGCTGGATGTGGTAATGAAGTAAGTCGGTATTGCGATATAACGGTTAAAGCTTAAAAGGTGTGCGAGAAGATTAACAAACCAAACAACTCGAGCGAGGCCTCTCCATCATCGAAGAAAGCTTAAACGAACTCTTTGTCTGTCTTTAATTTAATAGGTTTATGGAATGAGGGATGGAAACGGATTTAATAAGGCGCTTGGGAAAATTAATACAGATCCAAATTATTCAAAAATTTTAGTCAAAGTTTTAAATCCCACCACTGAAGAAATAGTGGATGGGATCATCAAATCTCTTGGCCTTGAAATTATCTCCAAAAATTGCCCTTCCAGGGACTGGATGGTTTACACCCTAAATATAAAAGATATGAGAGAGGTGGCACTTATTTTAACGGAGCACGGATTTTCTGTCGAAGGGATTAATGCGTTGCCCAACAGAAGGGAGGTGAGGGAAAAGACGTTAGGTTGAAAAATTTCTTGAGAATTAAAAATACTTAAGGAGGTGTTACAATGAAAAAGTATTACAAAATTGTCTTTTTGTTTCTTATCTTTTCTTTTTTAATTCCGGGATCCGGGTTTTCTCAAGAAAAAAGGGATTATTTTAAAGTCGGGGTAGTGACATCCCTCTCTGGAGAACTTGTCTTTGGAGGAACGGTAACAAAACGAGGGTATGACCTGTGGGCAGAGACTGTTAATAGTATGGGCGGAATAGAAATTGGAGGCAAAAAGTATAAGGTAACCTTAATCTATGCGGATGATCAAAGCACCCCAGCCACAGCTGCCGTCGCTGGGGAACGATTGATTACCCAGGAAAAAGTAGATTTTATTTTAGGGCCTTATGCGAGCGGGCCGACATTGGCACTTGCCCCCATCACAGAAAAATACAAAATTCCCCATATCACAGGTTCAGCAGAATCTCCTCTGATCTGGTTGAGAAAATTCAAGTATACTTTTGGGACGATCCCTTCAGTAAACCTTACGGCTCAAGCCGTGATTACTGTATTGGCGAAAGAAGTCTCTCCAAAACCTACCACGATAGGGATCCTTGGAATTGATGATCCATTTTCAAAATTCACTGCAGAGGCTTTTAAAACGGCTTCCGAAAGATTGGGGCTTAAAGTAGTCAAATATGAAATCGTCCCAGAAGGAAGTGATTATACGCCTTCGATCAGTGCGATCAAAGCCCTCAACCCTGACCTATTCGCAATGGGGAACCATGAAAAAGCGGCAATCGAGATGATGAAAATATCAAAAGAGTTAAAATTTAATCCAAAAGCCTTTGTCCAGCATTATGGAATGACGACCCCTGATTTCCGTAAAAGTCTTGGAAAGGATTGTGAATACGTCTTTGGGAATGCCGTCTGGACCCCTAATATGAATCACCAATCCACTATCCTCTTTAAAACCACCAAAGAATATCACGAGGCGTTTGTAAAAAAGTTTAACACGGATCCAGATTACACAGAGGCAGGATCCACGGCCGCTGGTATTGCTTTTCAAGAGGCCCTACGAATGATTAAGGCCACCCCTCCATTAACTGAGGCACAAAAAGAAGCCCTGATCAGTGCCTTAGAAAAATTGGATATCATGACCTTCTATGGGCGAATCAAATTTGAAACGACCGGGGAGTCCTATCACTGCAATGCGGGTCTTCAACCTGTGGCCCTCCAATATCAAGGAGGGAAAACCGTGGAAGTAGGGCCTGGGAATCTCCGAAGGGTTGCTCCAAAATACCCAACTCCCCCTTGGGATAAGAGGTAAAAATGGAGCTTTTTATTCAGACACTTATCGATGGCCTCCTTATAGGTGGGCTTATCATTGTGGTTGGAATTGGATTTTCACTCTGTTTTGGAGTGATGCATATTGTGGACTTTGCGGTAGGCGAGTGGGTCATGCTTGGGGCTTATACCAGTTATTTAATGGTACGTTATTTCGGCCATGATCCTATGATCTACTTGCCTATCCTCTTTCTTATCTTTGCTGGGTTGGGATGGTTGATTTACCCATTGATCTATCGTGCGGTGAGTGGAAAACGTCATAACCCTGTGATTATGGGTCTTGTATTCACCTTCGGTCTTTCTATTATGGCAAAAGGGGGAGCCCTTTCCGTATGGGGTTACCATATTCAATCTATTACTACCTGGCTCTCTGGGAAAAGCCTCTCCTTGGGAGGTTTAGTTACTTTACCTGCTCTTCGGTTTGCTGGATTCATTTTTGGGATTGGGGTGACCTTGCTCTTTATGATATTTCTCTATAAGACGAAATTTGGTGTGATCATCCGAGCGACGGCACAGGACAGGGAGACTGCAAGCCTTCTGGGAACAGATGTTAAAAAAATTGGAGGACTGGTTTATAGCCTATATGCTGGACTAACAGGGATGTCAGGAGTGCTAATCGGGGCCCTTTTTTCCATTCATGCCGCCATGGGGGCAAAGTACTGTACTCTGGCATTCTTTGTCGTCGTTCTGGCAGGAATGGGATATGTCCCCGGTGTGATCATCGCCGCTTTCGTTCTTGGATTGCTTCAATCATTGGTGGGGGTTTATATAGGAGGAAGATATAATCTTGTTGCCCTGTTCATTGTAATGTATGGGGTGCTGCTGATTACTCCAAAAGGGCTTTTAAGGAGAGGAATCTAAATTTAATGGAATTTCAAAGAGAAACCTATTCCTCCAATCATAAAACTTCTTTTTTTAATTTGGGAATTCTTATTTTTATGATCGCCCTTCTTCTGTTCCTCCCCTTATTCATTTCTCCCCTTTGGATTCGAATTACGACAGAAGTTTTGATGTGGGCAGGTTTAGCTCAGAGTTGGAATATTATTGGTGGATATACAGGATATCTTTGCTTTGGTCATGGGGCTTTTTTTGGGATAGGAGCCTATCTCACCGGATTATTGATGGTCCATTTAAACTGGCCTTTTGGCTTCTGTCTCTTCATTTCTGGAATCCTGGCCTCTTTTTTAGCCTTCTTCATTGGTTATCCCACATTAAGACTGAGGGGAGCCTATTTTGCAATTGCCACTTGGGCTTTTGGAGAAATGATTCGACAAATCGCTACTATCTTAGACATCACAGGGGGTGCCTTTGGAATGCAACTCCCGGCCTATCTGAACCTTCCATTCTTTTATTATATCATGTTGTTAGTGACCGGAATGACTTACCTGACTACCCATCTTTTGCTCGAAAGAGCTCGATTTGGCTATAGACTTTTAGCGATCCGAGAACATGAAGAAGCGGCTGAAATGGTGGGGGTCGACACCACGATGACAAAAATAAAGGCTTTTGCTTTAAGTGCCTTTTTCCCTGGAATTTTTGGGGGAATTTATGCCTACTGGGTAACCTATATTCATCCAGATAGTGTCCTAAAAGCGGATATTACTGATTTTATGGTCGTCATGGCCTTTTTAGGGGGAATTGGATCCCTATGGGGTCCTCTTTTGGGAGCTATTGTAGTTCAATTTATCCAACGAATTCTCTGGATTGTCTGGGGGGAAGGAACATTTTATTTAGTCATCATTGGCCTATCGATTTGTGCAGTGGTATTATTTATTCCTAACGGTTTGATCGGTCTTTTAGAAGTCCGAATCCATTCTCCCAAGGAATCCATAAATTTTTTGATGAAGAAATTTAAATGGTGACCCATCTGTTAGAAACTAAAAACATTAAAAAATCGTTTGGTGGTGTGACCGCCATCAATAACCTTTCGCTCACAGTTGAAAAAGGAACAATATTTGGAATCATTGGGCCTAACGGAAGCGGAAAGACGACTCTTTTTAATCTTATTACGGGGATGTATCCCTTGGATTCGGGAACGATTTTTTTTAACGGAAAGAATATTACCGGCCTCCGCCCTCACCAAATTGCTAAATTAGGAATCGGTAGAACGTTCCAAGTTCCAGCCCTATTTTCAAAAATGACGGTCTTAGAAAACGTAATGGTAAGTACATTTATTCGATCCTCTTCTCTAAAGGAGTCCCAAAAAATGGCCTGGGACATTCTGGAACTCGTTGGGTTAAAAGAAAAGGCAAACCAACAGGTGAACAACATCACCATGGAAGATCGCAAGCGTTTAGAATTGGCTCGTGCTTTAGGAACAAAACCCTCTCTGCTCCTTTTGGATGAGGTGATGGCAGGACTGAATCCAGTAGAGATGAAGGCGGCTATCGAACTCATTCGATCATTAAAGACAGAAGAGTTAACGATTATTATTGTGGAACATATTATGGATGTGATTCTATCCCTTTGCGATCGGATTGCTGTCCTTGACTATGGGCAGAAAATTGCAGAAGATATCCCTGAGAGAATTACCAATAATCCAGAGGTGATCAAGGCCTACTTGGGGGAACGTTATCGTGCTCGAAATTAAAACTATTACGGTGAGTTATGAGATTGCCACTGCTTTGTGGGACGTCTCCTTGTCTGTGAAGGAGAAGGATATTGTCTCCATCATCGGCTCCAATGGAGCAGGTAAGAGCACGATTTTAAAAACGATTTCTGGGGTCATCCATCCCATAAAAGGGACCATCTCTTTCCAAGGGAAAAGAATTGACCATCTCCAACCCCATCAAATAGCCATGTTAGGAATCTCTCATGTACCGGAGGGACGAAAAATATTTCCTCATCTCTCAGTGATCGAAAATTTAAAGATGGGGGCCCTTCCATTAAAAGACCAAAAAAAAGAGGAAGAAATTTTAGCCTATGTTTTTGATCTATTTCCAATTTTAAAAGAACGCGAGAATCAACCGGGTGGAACCCTTTCGGGTGGACAACAGCAGATGTTAGCGATTGGAAGGGGACTGATGGCAGCGCCTAAAATTCTTCTTCTCGATGAACCCTCTTTAGGACTTGCCCCTATTATCGTAGACAGTGTGTTTGACGTGATTATTCGACTGAATCGCGAAGGGCAAACCATTCTCCTGGTTGAGCAAAATGCCTATCGATCCCTGGAAATCTCCAATTATGGATTTGTATTAGAAACAGGAAGGATTGTTCTCGAAGGAGAAACATCTAAATTGATTGATGACCCCCATGTAAAAAAAGCCTATTTGGGAGGGTAAGCAGCCCTACGAAGGAGGAAAATTTATGAAGGAACAGAAAAAGATTAATCCGTTGGATGTGGCAATGAAGCAGGTCGATATTGCGGCAGAGCGGCTGAAGCTTGATCCGGGGGTATGTGAAAAGATCAAGCAAACCAAACGGGAACTGATCGTTCATTTTCCCGTCAAGATGGATGATGGGAGTGTCAAGATCTTTACGGGCTATAGGGTTCAACACAATATGGCACGAGGCCCGGGGAAAGGAGGGATCCGCTACCACCCCGATGTGGACCTGGATGAAGTGAGGGCTCTGGCCATGTGGATGACCTGGAAGGCAGCGGTCGTCAATATCCCCTTCGGAGGGGCAAAAGGTGGGGTTCAGTGTGATCCCAAAAGTATGTCCCTTCGGGAACTGGAGAATATGACTCGAAGATATACCTGGGAGATCTCTTTTATCATAGGACCCGATCGGGATATCCCTGCTCCAGATGTCTACACGAATCCTCAGGTTATGGCCTGGATTATGGATACCTTTAGCATTCTAAAGGGCTACTCCGTTCCTGGGGTGGTGACTGGAAAGCCTTTAGAACTTGGAGGCTCTTTAGGAAGATTTGAGGCCACTGGAAAGGGGGTCTTCATCACGGCTCAAGAGGCTTGCCGCCATCTTAAGATCCCTATCGAAGGGGCTCGAGTGGTCGTTCAGGGTTGTGGGAATGTGGGTGGAATCGCAGCCCAGTATTTCGATCGAGCAGGGGCAAAGGTGATTGCTATCAGTGACTCGAAAGGTGGGATCTATAATGCCAATGGCCTTGATATTTCAGCCGTTCTTGAATGTAAGAAAAGATATTCATGTATCATCGCACCAGAGGCGAAAATGGGGGATGAGATTACAAATGAGGAACTCTTAGAGCTCGAGTGTGATATTCTTGTTCCTTCAGCCTTGGAGAATCAAATCACGGATAAAAACGCTCCCAAGATCAAAGCCAAAATTATTGCTGAGGGAGCGAATGGTCCTACGACTCCTGAGGCGGATCAAATTCTTTATGATCGGGGGATCTTTATAGTTCCCGATATTCTGGCCAATGCGGGAGGAGTGACGGTCTCCTACTTCGAGTGGGTCCAGAATCTTCAGGAACTCCTCTGGAGTGAAGAGGAGATTTCTGAGCGACTTACACGAATCTTGATAAGGAGCTTTGCCGAGGTTCTGAATATCTCTCATCGAGAAAGAGTGGATATGCGAACAGCCGCTTTGATGCTTGGTATTGGAAGGGTCGCTGAGGCAACTAAACTTCGGGGAATCTATCCGTAGAAAACACCCATCTTTGCAAGATGGATAAATGAATAAAGGAAAATCCTTATGAATGGGTTCTTCAATCAAATTTTAAGAATTAATCTCACTGCCAAAACCTATAGTAAAGAATTTATTCCTGATTCTGTTTATGAGAGCCATTTAGGGGGAAAGGGGTTGGGGATCTATTTACTCCTGAAGGAAAATCCTTCGGGAGTGGATCCCCTTTCTCCTGAAAACAGACTCATCTTTGCGATTGGTCCAGCCACCGATAGTCGAATCTATGGTTCCTGTCGCCATGGAGTATTTACGAAGTCCCCTCTCACAGGAATCTTCTCAGAATCCTATTCGGGTGGGAAGCTGGCAGAGCCGATGAGTCGAACCGGTTACGATGCCTTTGTCCTTGAGGGGGCTTCAGAGACCCCTGTATGGATCGAAATCTCTGACCAGAAAGTTTCCTTTCACGAAGCTAAAGATCTCTGGGGAAAGGATACTTTCTTTACGGAGGATGAGGTATTAAGGCGGACAGGGCAGAAAGGGGCCGCGGCTCTCGTCATTGGACCTGCTGGAGAGAATCTTGTTCGCTATGCGGTGATTGAAAACGATTACTGGCGGTCTCTCGGAAGGACCGGAGTGGGCGCTGTGATGGGTTCCAAGAAGGTGAAAGCCATCGTTTTCTATGGAGAGAAGAAACGCGAGGTGGCCTATCCGGAACGATTGGAAAGGTTTTCAAAAGAGACCCTGGAGAAGGGAAAGGACAGTCCTGGAGCCCAGAATTACAGGCGACTGGGAACTCCTATGCTCGTGGCTATGAATAACGCAGTAGGAGGATTTCCATCGAAATACTGGCATCTGGGAACGTTTGAAGGTTGGGAGAAGATCAGCGCAGAGGCTTTGCTCGAGCGTTGCGAGGTGAAGCCCTCTGCTTGTCTTCGGTGTTTTATGGCCTGCGGGAATCTGAGTGTGGTCAGGGAGGGGAGACATAAGGGCCTAAAAATTGAAGGACCCGAATATGAGACGATCTATGCCATTGGAGGCCTCTGCATGGTTCATGAGATTGAGGAGATTGCCTATCTCAACGACATTTGTGATCGTCTCGGTCTGGATACCATCTCGGCAGGAAGCCTCTGTGCCTTTGCCATGGAAGCCTCTGAGATGGGAAGGATAAAAGAAAAGATTGAATGGGGAGATGTAGACAGGATGGCTGAGCTTCTCCATGCGATTGCTTATCGAAGGGGAATCGGTGAGGTTTTAGCCGAAGGCATTCGACATGCCTCGAAAGTCTGGGAGATGGAGGACATAGCCATTCATACGAAGGGACTTGACCCAGCGGGTTACGATCCGAGGGTTTTAAAAGGGATGGGGCTTGCTTATGCCACCTCGGATCGAGGGGCCTGTCATCTTAGATCAACGTTCTATAAAGCTGAGCTTTCAGGAATGATTCCTTCCGATCAGATCGAAGGGAAAGCAAAACTCTTTCTTGAATTTGAGGATCGATTCAATATCCATGATTCTCTTATCCTTTGTCGCTTCTATAGGGATATCTATTGGGATTGGAAGGATCTTTCGACGATTGTCGAGGTAACCACAGGCCTTAAATTGGATGAATCAGGCTTACGAAAGATTTCTTCTATCATCCAGGATGAGACTCGGAGATTCAACCTCCGTGAGGGACTTGACCCTAAAGAAGACACCCTTCCCAAACGGTTTTTTGATGAACCCCTTGGAAAAGACAAAAAGGTGATCACCCGAGAAGACCTCCAAAAAATGCTCCAGGATTACTACGCCCTCAGAGGCTGGACCCCCGAAGGAATTCCAAAAGTATAACTGTTGATTAATTTAATTCCCTCACCCTTTAAAGCAGTAATACAGAACTATTTTACCAGCAATGACCGATGGCTGCCTTAAGGCAGTAATGCCACACTGAAAAGGGGAAACCATTTTAAACCCGAGAGGAGTATTTCCGAAACCCATAGAACGCGGATTAGTTTAATATGAATAGATCATACGAATCGATCACTCGGAGAAATGGGTTTCTAATTAATACAAACCAAAGTTAAGATTTCTATGGACCATTTAAGGTAGCCGCACCATGGGTTCCTCCAATACCCCTCTCGGGTTTACTCCCCATTTGAGTGAGGAATTACTTAAGGCATCTCTTTAAATATTCAAAAAAATAGGAAAATGGTATAATATAAACCAAAAAGCCCCTTTCATGTTTCATCCAATAAAAGGAGGTGATCCCTTTGGATCTTTTTGATCTATCTGGGAAGGTGGCGATGGTGACAGGGAGTACTCGAGGTCTGGGAGAAGTTTTTGCGAAAGCCCTTGCCAAGGCAGGTGCAGATATCGCCGTTTGTGGCCGAAATCCTAATGATCTTAAAAGAGTCCCTGCTGAGATTCAAGCCATGGGAAGAAATTCGGCTGGATTTGAATTAGATGTCCTTTCTAAAGAGAAAATCAAGAAAGGGGTCGAACAGATCCTGAACCATTTTGGCCGGATAGATATCCTTGTGAACAATGCAGGGACAAACTATCGGGTTCCAGTCCTTGAATATCCTGAAGAGATGTGGGACTTGATCATCAATACCAATCTAAAAGGATATTTTCTGGTAGCTCAAGCCGTGGTTCCTCAGATGATTGAAAGGGGATACGGGAAAGTGATTAATATCAGTTCGATTTTTGGGAAGACTCCTCTTCCCCATCAATTAGCTTACGCTGCTTCGAAGGGAGGGGTGAATCAGATTACCAAAGTGATGGCTCTCGAATGGGCCAAATTGGGAGTGAGGGTCAATGCCATCGCACCTACCTATTTTGAAACCGATATGGTGAAACAGATTCGAAACGATCCTGAACGATTCAATTTCATCAATGAGCGAACGCCGATGGGTCGATGGGATTATCTTCATGAACTGGAAGGAACGGTCATTTTCTTAGCCGCACCGGCATCGGATTTTATCACCGGTCAAACGATCTATGTGGATGGAGGCTGGACAGTTTGGTAATCAAAAAAAGAGTAGGAATCAAGTATTGTGGTGGGTGCAACCCCTCTTATGAAAGGGTAAAGTGGGTAGAAAGGGTTAAGGACCAATTGAGTGAGTGTTTTCTTTTTCTTTCGTCTAAAGAACCAAATATTGATCTCCTGCTATTCGTGAGTGGATGTCTAAGGGGCTGTGCTTTTGAAGAGGATAGCAAAAAGCTGATCCCTTATTTTTCGGCCACCCAAGAGGGAGACTTCGATCATTTGATATCCTTTTTGAAATCTTATGATAAGAAAGGAGACCCTTTATGAATTCGAATCCTTCCAAAAGGTGGCTTTCTCTTTATCCAAAGGATTATCTCTCGGAGCTAAAGCCAGAAGCAATAACTCCTTTAGACCATCTTCGAAAAACGGTTCAGCATTATAGCTCCAATCCTGCCCTTTATTATTTCGATCGCATCATTTCTTTTAAAGAGTTAGATGAAATGAGTGATGCCTTTGCCTGTGCATTGCATGATCTGGGTTTAAAGAAAGGAGACCGTGTGGCCCTTTATCTTCAAAATATCCCTCAGTTTATCATCGCTCAATTTGGGATCTGGAAGAGTGGAGGGATCGTGGTTCCTCTTAATCCAATGTATAAAGAAAGGGAACTTTCTTACTATTTTCGAGATGCGGAGGTAAAAATCCTTATCTCCCTAGAATCCCTTTATCATGAAGGGGTTCAGAAAGTGGCTCAAGAGGCTGGAGTTAAACACATCATTACTACTTCAGAATTAGACTTTCTCGATCCCCGATGTCCTATCCCTTCGCTTCTTAAAGGAGTAAGTAAAACAAAAAACCTCAAGGCCTTGGATTTTGGAGAGATCATCGAGAAGTATCGAGGAAGCCATCCGTCAGAAATGAAACTCCTTCGGGAGGAGGTGGCCTATCTTACTTATACTTCTGGAACGACCGGTCCCCCTAAAGGAGCCATGAATACCCATGGGAATGTAGCATTCAATTCTGAAGTCTATCGACGTTGTTGGAAACTTTCTCCTTCCGATACGATGCTTGGAGTGGCTCCGTTGTTTCATGTGACGGGGATGGTGGGTCATATTGGGGCCTGTATCGCATCTGGCACACCCCTCATCCTATTTTATCGTTTTGATACGAAAACCGCCTTCCAGATGATTGAGAAATGGAAAGCCACCTGTACCATTGGGGCCATTACTGTCTTTATTGCAATGATGAACGATTCTGAAATGAAAAACCACGATCTTTCCAGTTTTCGAAAGGTCTATAGTGGGGGAGCTCCGGTGATTCCTGCGGTGGTGGAACATTTTGAAAAACTTACTGGCACCTATATCCATAATGTCTATGGGCTAACGGAAACAACTTCCCCTGCAACTCTTGTTCCACTCGGAATGAGGGCTCCAGTCGATCCATCTACCGGAGCTATTTCTATTGGTGTCCCTATACCCAGTCATGATGCGAGAGTGATGGATCTCGCTGATCCCGAAAAAGAACTCCCTCCTGGGGAGATAGGGGAGTTAGTATTTAAGGGACCTGGGATTGTTCCGGGATACTGGAACAAGCCCAAAGAGACTGCCTATGCCATTCGTGAAGGTTGGCTTTACACTGGAGATGTGGGGACCATGGATGAAAAAGGATGGATCTATCTTCTGGATCGAAAAAAGGATATGATTATCGCCTCAGGATTCAAGGTCTGGCCAAGGGAGGTGGAGGATGTGATCTATCTTCATCCTTCAGTCCGGGAAGTTGCTGTTGTAGGGGTTCCTGATCCCTATCGAGGAGAAACGGTGAAAGCCTTTGTGGCTTTGAAGGAAGGTTGGGAGGGAAGAGTCAAGGAAGAAGAGATCATCAACCATTGTAAGGAGCGAATGGCCGCCTATAAATATCCAAGGCTGGTTGAATTTGTCAAAGAAATACCAAAAACCGCCACGGGTAAATTTTTAAGACGAGTATTAAAAGAATCTCAGAGTTAAAAACTTAATCCAATCCTCTATGGAAGGAGAAGAGAATGAAGAGAATCGTAACAAAAGAAGACTATATCCAGAGTCTTAAAGATCTTCATCATGTCGTCTACTATAATGGAAAACGAGTGGAAGACATTACCGAACATCCTGGAATTCGACCCCACATTGATTCTGCTGCCCTCACCTACGAGCTTGCCCTCCGACCCGAATATGAAGAGTTAATGACCGCCACTTCTCATCTAACAGGTAAAAAGATCAATCGATTTACCCACATCCATCAAAGCGTAGATGATCTCATTAAAAAAGTCCAGATGCTAAGACTCCTTGGCCACGAAACCGGTTCCTGTTTTCAAAGATGTGTGGGATTTGATGCCTTAAATGCAACCTATATGACTACCTATGACGTGGATCAGAAATATAAAACGGATTATTTCGAGCGGTTTAAAAAATATTTACTCTACGTTCAGGAGAGTAATGTGATGGTGGTAGGAGGAATGACCGATCCTAAGGGTGACCGATCCCTTCCACCCAGTAAACAATCGGATCCAGATCTGTTTACCCATGTCGTTGAGCGCCGTTCTGATGGAATTATAATTAGGGGAGCGAAGGCTCATATGACCGGGGGAGTCAATTCTCATGAGATCCTCATCATGCCTACCCAGGCTATGCGAGAGGAGGACAAGGACTATGCTCTCGCCTGTGCCTTTCCTCTCAATACCCCGGGAGTGACTCTGATCTTCGGTCGTCAAACCAATGAGGAAAGAAAGTTTGAAGGGGGGATCGATGTTGGAAATCCATATGGCCTGGTAGGGGGAGAAGCCCTGATTATATTTGACAATGTCTTTGTTCCATGGGAAAGGGTATTTCTCTGTGGTGAATATGACATGGCTGGACTCCTTGTGGAGAGATTTGCTACCCTCCATCGGCAAAATTATGGGGGCTGTAAGGGAGGCGTTTCTGATGTATTGATCGGTGCTACGGCCTTAGCGGCAGAATATCAGGGCATCGCCAATGCCTCCCATATTAGGGAGAAGTTGGCCGAAATGATTCATCTGGCCGAGACGATCTATTCGGGTTCGGTCGCCTGCTCGGCCATGGGATATAAAACCCTTTCCGGAGCCTACTATCCGGACCCCCTTCTGGCCAATACGACAAAGCATAATGTGACTCGACATATCTATGAGATTGCTCGCTTGGCCCATGATATTGCCGGAGGCATTGTAGCCACGATGCCATTTCAAGGGGATCTTGAAAGTAGTGAAGTAGGACGATATGTGAAAAAATATCTTGCAGGGGCTGAGGGAATTCCAGTGGAGGATCGGATGAAAATCATAAGGCTGATCGAGAGTATGAGTGGAGGGACAGCCTTGGTCGAATCGATGCACGGTGCTGGATCCCCTCAGACTCAAAAAGTGATGTATGGAAGGTTAGGGAATCTTGAACAGAAAAAACGTTGGGCCAAAAAGATCGTAGGTATTGAGTAACCCCTCACTCAGAATTGGGGAATAAGCCCGATAGGGGTAGTGGAGAAACCCATGGTGCGGCTACCTTAAATGGTCAATATAAATCTTAACTTTCGTTTGTTTTAATCAGAAAACCCCTTTCTACGATGGATCGATTCGTATTCCTTAACCATAAAAATTGATCCGCCTTCTATGGGTTTCGGAAATACTCATGTCGGGCTTAAATTTATTTTCACCCTTCAGTGAGGGGATACGGTATTGAATAAAGAGACCTCTGAAAAAGTCTTCTTTTGATCTGCCTGAGTTCTCCTGCTGAGATTCTTCTTCATAACTCTTTCCAGTTCGAAGAAAAGGATTATTAAGAAAAGTGATGGCTGAGAAACCCGATGCAATTTTTGCAACTCCCTGGGCCGGAGAGGGAGTAATGTTATTAAGGCAGGCACTCATGCTTGGGGTTTTTGATAAAATTCAAATTTGGTGGCAATGCATGGGAGGTTCGGTCGACCTTCTTGAAGGGATCTCTCGAGAAGTAGCAGCGGATAAATTTAAGGGTAAACTATGGGCAACGGCTCGTTATATCCATAACTATCCGGATACTCCTGAAAACAGAACCTTTGTCGAGGCATTCCGAAAGAGGTGGGGGAAGTTTCCTAACTATTCGGCAGAGGCAAGCTACTCTACCATCTATGCCATTAAGATAGGCGCGGAGAAAGCAAAAAGTTTGGAAACCTCTAAAGTGGCAGAGGCTTTGGAAGGGATGGAACTTAAAACACCCGCAGGACCTCGTTTTATTCGGAAAGAAGACCACCAAGCGATTTATACGGTTCCCGGGGGAAAAGTCGTTCATAGTCCGGATTATCCGATTCCTATTCTTGGAGATCTCAAAATCGTTCCGGCAAAAGAATATTTCCGCCATCCACCTTTTACCCCTGTAGCGGCGACAAAATAGATATGAAGAACAAGCGGATTAAGGGTAAGGGAGGATCGATCAACCCCCTTACCCTCACCTTATATCTGTACCATCCGATGAATAAGAGATGATAGAAAAATTACTCTTCCAAACGCTCATCGGTTTAAGTTTCTCAATGTATCTCTGGCTTTTAGCGGCTGGATTAACATTAGTCTTCGGTGTCCTGGGAGTCCTCAATTTTGCTCATGGGAGTCTCTTCATGTTAGGGGCTTATGCCACTTTTACTTTTTATGGAAAGCTCGGTTTAAATTTCTGGCTTTCCATTTTCCTTAGCCTCCTTTGTGTCGGAGGGATTGGGGTGATTCTTGAATGTCTCTTCTTTCGTCGCATCTATCATATCGATCTCCCCTATCAATTAATTCTAACCTTTGGTTTCATCCTGATCTTCGATGATTTAGTAAAAATGGTTTGGGGAGGAGTGGCCATGATTCCTCCCATGCCTCGTTTTTTTGAAGGAAACTTTAATATTCTTGGACGGCCTTTTCCTTACTACAATATATTTATTATCTGCGCTGGAATCGCTGTGGCTCTATTGTTATGGTTGATTCTCGAAAAGACATGGTGGGGGCGAATGATCCGAGCTTCGGCTTCCGATCGAGAAATGGCGAGTGCCATTGGAATCAATATCCCTCTTCTATTTACGAATGTGTTCGTTTTCGCTGCCATGCTGGCAGCCCTTGGAGGCGCCCTTGGAACTCCTGTAAGAGTGGTGGCACCGGGGATTGGAACGGCCATGATTATTCAGGCCTTCGTCATCACTGTCATTGGAGGTCTGGGTAATTTGAAAGGGGCTTTTGTAGGGGCCATTATTGTAGGAATTCTAACTTCTTATGGGATTCTCCTCTTCCCAATTTTTGAATTATTTATCATTTTTGTCGTGATGGCGATTGTTTTGATGGTTAAACCACAAGGCCTATTCGGAAAATAAATAAGCCCTGGATGAGGATGAAAAGGATAAAATTCTTTTTACTTTTAGCCCTTATTATTTTCTTATTCTCCCTTCCTGCCTTTTCTGGAAAATACATTCTTTATATAACCATTCATATTCTCATTCTTTCCGTATTCGCTTTAGGCTTTAATCTCCTTTTAGGCTATACAGGTTTGCTTTCATTTGGACAAGCTGGATTTTTTGCGATGGGAGCCTATGCCTGTGCGAAAATCCTTCTTATTCTTCCTTCTTTATTGTTAGGAACAATGACTGGAATGATAGCTGGAGCTTTGGCTGCCTTCATTCTTGGATTCCTCTGTGTTCGACATACACGGATTTACTTTTCAATGCTGACCCTATCGTTCGGGATGATGATCTACTCTTTGGCATGGAAATGGCGTGAGGTGACAGGAGGAGATGATGGATTGGTTGGAATTCCGAGGGCCCCCCTTGAGATTCCAGGAGTATTCAGTATCGATATGAATCCTATGGGAAATTATTATTATTATTATGTGTTGGTCATCTCTCTGCTCGCAATTTATCTCCTCTATAGACTCATTCAATCCCCCTTTGGTCTTACATTAAAAGGAATTCGAGAGAGTGAGAATAGAGTCGCCTATGCAGGGATTTCGGTTCGTCATTATCGACTTCTTTCATTTACCATTGCAGGATTATATGCAGGGCTTGCGGGTTCATTCCTCCCTCCTCTTGAAAATACCGTCACTCCACCCATTGCCCATTGGACCCATTCGGCTGAACCAGTGATGGTAACCCTCTTGGGTGGAATCCACACTTTTTCAGGTCCGATTGTGGGATCGATCGTTTTCTATATCATCAAAGACATTATTGTGAGGTATACCCAATACTGGCTCATCTGGTTTGGTGCCATCATTGTGTTCTTAGTCTTGGTTTTTCGAGGAGGAATAGTCATCTTTTTAATAGAACGGATCTGGCCTTTAATAAAGTGGAGATAAAAATCTAAAACTCATGGCAATTCTCCTTAGAACGGAAAAGCTTAAAAAATATTTCGGTTTGGTGAGCGCCGCGGATCATATTGATCTTGAAATTGAAGAAGGGGTACTGACTTCAATTATTGGTCCAAATGGTGCAGGAAAGACGACTCTCGTCAACCTTCTCACAGGAAATATTTTCCCTGATTCAGGTAAAGTCTTCTTTAAGGAAGAGGAGATTACCCATCTTCCCATCCATGAAAGGGTAAAGAAAGGGATCTGCCGTTCTTTTCAGATCATGAATATTTTCCCAAAACTCACAGTATTCGAGAATGTCCTGATTCCCATCTTTGCTTTAATGAATAAAAGTTTAAGTTTTTATAAATTGATTGACGATCATCTGGATGCCAAGGAAAAGGCTGAACATTTGTTAAATGAAATCGGTCTGATAGACAAAAAGAATTTAACCGCAGGAATCCTCTCTCACGGGGACCAACGTCTATTAGAAATTGGGTTAGCAATGGCACCCGAACCAAAACTTTTATTTCTTGACGAGCCCACTGCTGGCATGAATCCTATCGAACGAATAAAGGTCTTAGAAAACATCAGAAAATTATCCAGAGAGAAAAGGTCCACTTTTGTGATTATAGAACACGATATGGATATCGTTTTCTCCCTTTCCGATCGGATTGTCGTTCTTCACCGAGGTCAGATCATTGCCGACGGAACCCCAGAAGAGATAAAGAAGAATGAAGAGGTAAAAAAAGTCTATTTAGGGGAAGAAATTTTCTGGCAAAAGAGATGAGGACGGAGAGAGACAACACCATTCTTGAGGTGGACCGGATCGATACTTTTTATGGGCAAAGCCATATCCTTCAAGGAATATCCATTTCGATTAAAGAAGGAGAGGTGGTTTCTCTCCTTGGGAGAAATGGGGTTGGAAAGACCACTACCCTTCGTTCGATCATAGGGCTTACTCCTCCTCGCTCAGGAAAAATTATTTTCCAAGGTATCAATATTGTAGGCAAACCCCCTTATCAAATTTCTCGAATGGGAATTGGTTATGTTCCAGATGATCGGAGGATTTTCCCCGATCTTACACTTTATGAAAATTTAGAATTGGCCCGTCGATTATCGATAAAAGGTAAAATTCAATGGACTTTCGAAAAGATCTACCATCTGTTTCCTGTCTTTCCTGAGTTGAAAGAGCGAAAAGGAACTCAACTCAGTGGTGGGGAACAAAAAATGTTAGCCATTGGTCGGGCTTTGATGAAAAACCCTGATCTCCTTCTTCTTGACGAGCCTTCCGAGGGTTTAGCCCCCCTCATTGTTCAAAATCTAATCGAAGTGATTTCCCAGATACGGCGAGAGGGAGTGACTATCCTCCTGGCCGACCAAAACCTCAGGTTCTGTAAAAACACCTCTGATCGAGGTTACATCCTTGAAAAAGGAAGAATCCAATATAGTAACTTGATGGAAGAAATTTGGCGAAACGATGAAATTATCAAAAAATACCTTGTCCTTTAAACAATGATCCTATTCCCATCCATTTCAGATTGGTTGACCTCCCACTTCCTTTCTGTTAATCTTGATTCGAATTAATAAAAAATACATATCCATCTTCCATCTATATGAAACTCCTTTCGTTAAGGATTTCCCTTTTGATTATGGGGGGGAGTGGAATCATCGCTCAAGTCCTCCTTTTACGAGAACTCCTCCTCTCTTTTTTAGGAAACGAACTTACTCTTGGAGTCATTCTGGCTAATTGGTTGATCATAGAGGCCCTTGGTTCTTTTCTATTGGGCAAAACGGTTGAGAGGGTTAAAAATAAATTAGAGACCTATGTTTTTTTCCAACTCATTTTTTCTTTGGCCTTTCCTCTCTCTATCTATCTCTGTCGGATATTCAAAAACCTCCTCATGGTGACTCCCGGCGAGGGACTGGGTTTTTTACCCATCCTCTATTCTTCTGCTCTTATTCTTCTCCCTGTGGCTTTCTTCCACGGTGCCCTCTTCACCTATGGGTGTAAACTCTATGCTCAATATTCAGATCAAGCAGCACCCTCCATTGGGAAAGTCTATATATTCGAAACCATAGGCTCCATCACTGGCGGTCTCCTTTTCACATTCATTCTTATTCAGTACTTCCATTCCTTCGAGGCGGCCTTTATGGTTTCCCTTGCAAATTCGGCAATCTCGAGCCTTCTTCTGTGGCCGGAGAGATTCTCATGGGTTTCTCTCAGAAAAGGGTTTTGGGGCATCTCTTCCCTCTATACTCTACTCTTCCTTTATCTCTTGTTGAGCCCCCTTAAGGATCAGATTCATCAAGTTTCTATCCATCAACAATGGAAAGGGCTTGGAGTCATTCATTATGAAAACTCTATTTATGGAAATATCACGATTACCAAGAAGGGAGAACAGTTCACCTTCTTTACAGACGGAAGTCCATCCATTACCACCCCTATCCCTGATATTGCTTCTGTTGAAGAGTTTGTTCACCTTCCTATGCTCTTTCATAAAGGGCCGGAATCCATCTTAATCTTAAGTGGAGGGGCAGGAGGGATAATCCATGAGATTCTGAAGCATCCTGTGAAACACGTAGATTATGTAGAACTCGACCCCCTTCTTCTGAAATTAATCAAGAAATTTCCAACCCCCTTGACCGAATTAGAACTCTCTGACCCAAGAGTGAAGATTCACTATACGGATGGCCGTTTTTTCACCAAAAAAACCAAAGAGCGTTTCGATCTCATCTTTATTGGTCTTGAGGCTCCTCAGGAGCTTCAAACGAATAGGCTCTTCTCGTCGGAATTCTTTGAGATGGCCAAGAAGAAGATGAATCCTGATGGAATTCTTGCTCTTACTCTTCCCGGTTCTCTCACTTATATCAGCCCAGAACTAAAAAATCTAAATGGGTCCATCTTAGATACCCTTAGGCGTAATTTTTTATATGTGAGAGTCATTCCGGGAGATACCAATCTTATCCTTGCCTCAAACTCAGAGGCGGTTGAAAAACTAATGGCCGATGAAATATCCAGACGACTTCGAGAGAGAAACATTTCAACTCACCTATTGACTAAAAGCTATATTGAATATCGCCTCCATCCGAGATGGCTAAACTGGTTCCATAAATCGATGGAAGGAAGAAAACCCTCTCTTAACTCTGATTTCAGGCCTATAGGGGTTTACTTTAATCTCTCCTATTGGAATGCCCTCTTCTCTCCTTATCTCATAGGGGTATTTCGATGGTTTGAACATATAAATTTTCTATCCCTCTTTCTGCTCATCCTCACGATCACCCTTTTCCTTTCGGCCTCCTTTCTGAAGAAACCCAAAATCTCCAAATTCTCCATCCCCTATGCCATCTTTGCTTCAGGAATCGCTGATATGATGCTTGATCTTGCCATCATTCTCACCTTTCAAGCCCTATATGGCTATCTCTATTTCCAAATCGGTCTTCTGATTACAGTCTTTATGATTGGAATTGCCTCGAGCAGTGTCTATATCACCCGGCGGCTCGACCAAATTGAAAGGCCTGATCGCCTCTTTTTAATGACCGAGATACTATTTATCATCTTTTCCCTCATCCTCCCTTTCGCTCTCATTCTCCCTTCTTTTCATCTTGAAAAACCTTTGGTTTACGAAGCTCTCTATGGGGGTTTCCTCACGATGTCTCTTATCTGTGGCATGCTGGTGGGTCTTCAGTTTCCATTGGCAGCAAAGATCTATCTTCTGACCTATTCAAATGAAGTTCGGATAGGGCCAACGGCGGGCCTTCTTTACGGAGCCGATCTCTTTGGTGGCTTCTGGGGAGCCCTTTTTGGAGGAGTTCTCTTCTTTCCCATCTTGGGATTGAAAGAATCCTGTTTCATCATGGCTATTCTTAAATTGAGCAGTCTTTCCCTCTTTGTAATCTATCTGGTAAACCTCAAAAAGTCTGCTTTTCGGGGATAAGGATGATGGAGCTCGTACTGGGATCGGAAATTGAAAAACGATTCAATCTTCTGTCCTTTTCATTCCAAAAGAGAAAGATCCAATCCTGATGGTCTTTAAGGCCATTGACAGAGTAAAACAGAAGTCTTCTCTAAAAAATATTATTCCCGTTAAAGGAAGAGGTCAGATTAGAAAGGTTTTGAGAGACTTTGAACTCCATCGCCCAAAGATAGGTCTTGAGATGGATTCCCTTCCTGTCAATCTATTTTTAAGATACCAGCAAATCTTTTCAGAATTTGAATGGGTGGATAGAATGGATATATGAAGATCAAAGAGTTTATTAAAGAAGGGATGACAGAGCTTGAGGTGGATGGGTATCTTGCCTTTCTTGTTCGTTGGGAAGGCCACATGGGAGTTCTAAGGATGGGTTCATGGAATCAAGAGATGACCCATACCCATGTCCTTTCCGGAGAGAATGGCGCTGTCGTGTCTTTTCTTGATAGTCCTCCCGGAGGCTCTGGAAACACTCCTGCGATAGCTCAGGGAGCAAGCTAAGGATAGGGGTATATTTTTATGGTTCTATTTTACTCCCTAATAAACCCAAAAACTTATGCATCCATTCTGGGTGGCCTGGCCATGCGGGTGCGGTAACCAAATTTCCGTCTACATAGGCATTGGAAAAGGTTTCGTTGACCTCTGCCCACTTTGCTCCTGCCCGAATCAAATCAGGCTTGACCGCTGGATAGGCGGTGCAGAGCTTCCCTTCGACGACCCCCGCTGCAATTAATACCTGCTGTCCATGACAGATGGAGGCAATGGGTTTATTAGCGTTTGCAAAATGCCGAACGATCTCTAACACTCTTTCATTTAAACGAATATACTCTGGAGCTCGTCCTCCAGGAATGACCAGCCCATCGTAGTCCTCTGGCTTGATTTCATCGAAGGTGGCATTAAGGAGAAAATTATGCCCCCGCTTCTCGCTATAGGTCTGGTCTCCCTCAAAATCGTGAACCGCCGTCCGAACGGTCTCACCAGCCTTCTTCCCCGGGCAGACGGCATGAACGGTGTGTCCCACCATGGTTAACATCTGAAAAGGAACCATGACTTCATAATCTTCCACATAATCCCCTACCAACATCAGAATCTTTTTTGGAGCCATATGCCTCCTCCTTTCATTGAAAAAGATATTTTCAATCCCCCTATTAAATTAAAGCGAGATCTTAGCTCCCCGCTCCAACAATAGCATCCTATGGATAAAGGCCAAGCTTACCTGCCGCAATGAAGCACAACGCAACGACGGTCAGGTGGAGCGCCTTGTTAGACGAAGCTCAGGCGGTCTCGAATTGCAAACTCTTTAACATCTCAATTGGGACACGCTTACTCAAGCCTAGGATCTCAATTCCCACTACGTTGTCATTCGCATCGTAGTCAAGAATCACACCCGGTTTAATCTCCTCGGATTCGACAATCGCCGACTCATTGAGTCGAAAATATAAAGCATCATTCTTGTGATCCACCTTCAGTTTCATTGTGACCTCCTTATTCTGCGGTCAAAGAAGACCATTACAATTCGCTGCGGACTGATATCGGGATTCACCACAACACGTAAAAATCGCCCCTCATGCTGATCGATAGCTTTTATGTAGGGAACTGTTCCATCATCCATCTGTTCTTTTCTCTCGGGGTCTTCTATGGTTAATTTTACCCAGTCTTCTCGGATATTTTGTTCCCTCATCATCTCATAAGCATGTTCTGAAAACTCATAATCAATCACGTGGTACCTCTTCTCACGAGGTTTCGGAATTTGCAATCTTATCTAAAAATAATAGAACCTAGCGGAAAAAGGGACGTTCCTGAAATGTTAACTTACTCAAGGCCTCTCTCTACTCATTCTTTGTTGATGAGTGACGCTCAATCAAAAAGAAAGTTAAAATTTCAGCAACGTCCATCCACTCCATACTCTTTCGTAATGCCAAATATAAAAATACTCAAAATAATAAAAATTAAAAAACCTCGGTTTCATAGATTCCACCAAGCTAATGTCAAAGCTCACCGGCGGCAATGCAACGCAGCGGAATGGCCCTTCGGAGGAGCACCTTGTTCGGCGGCAACCTGTTTATCACCGAGCAAGCATCGCCCATACCATGTTAGGGGAGTGGCCGTTGACGCGCACCATTCGCACCCAAAGCAGAGTCATATGCTCCAAGTGAAGCGCCTGCTCCAGGCCGCCGACATCGAGCGGCTCCCAACCAAGCTGCGCTATCAGTTCGCCCACGACCTTCTTCGCTCCCGAATCATTACCGCAGTACATCATGACCGGCTTGACGTTGTAGCCCGGGTAGGATGAATCCTCAAAGTTCTCGAAGCCGTAGATCGTGAAGGCCTTCACCACCTTGGTATCGGGCAAAAGCTTCTGCACCATTTCCGAACCGGACTGCACATTATTCAGTCCGTGACTAAGGTTAGGGCCGACCGGATTGGTGCAATCGATGAGAATCTTTCCTCGAAGCTCCTCGGCAACGGCCTTCAGTGCCGTTTCGTTGGCCTGAAAAGGCGTTGCAAGAAAGACGACCTCAGCGCCAGCAACCGCATCCTTTAGCGTGACAACCCTCAAGTTCGCATTCCGTGCCAAAGCCTTTTTGACACTATCGGAATTCGCGTCGTGCGCGGCCAACGATACATGGTGACCGAGACGTTGTAGGTGGTCTGCCAATGGGGAACCAACTTGCCCATAACCAATGAATGCAATTTTCATATCGGGATACCCCTTTCTGCCGAACTCCCGAAGTCAACGGTGGTTGCAAGCCACCCCTGCCCGCCGCAGGCAGGCGCTTGAGTGATTTGTTAGGCAGTCTTTTGAGTTATCAAATCTTTATCCTCAATAATGCGTGAAAATGATATTTTTTCTTCTGAAACCTGCATGAACACTGGATTATGAAAAGCCGTTTACTTGCAAGTTCGTGATTTTTGCGGAACTTTGAGTTGGTCGATTCTTTT
>Ga0101945_1000600_pt1 | contig 55291 bp, 56 predicted proteins | sample DewCreD2012metaG_2_FD_75246 | JGI IMG/M metagenome (GOLD analysis project Ga0101945, IMG submission 75246) | Hot spring sediment bacterial and archeal communities from British Columbia, Canada, to study Microbial Dark Matter (Phase II) - Dewar... ... | reverse complement strand
GGCAACTTGACCCCAACCCCTTCCGATGCTCTCCCTGACGTCTCCCCTCCTCACCGCCACTCCTCGCTCTACCGTCCCTGATGCCACCCTCCTCGCGCCCTAAGGACCCCGCCCGCCCTTTCTCGAACCCATTTCCGAGACAGGCTCCTAGGGTACCCGTACGTGTGGGCGGAGCCGCTCCAGGGTCTTGGGCCCGATCCCCTTGACCCGCACAAGGTCCTCCAGCCGGCGGTACTGGCCGTTCCTGCCGCGGTCCTCCACGATCCGCCGGGCTAGCACCGGGCCGATCCCCGGAAGCCGCTCGAGCTCTTCCGCGCTGGCGAGGTTCAGCGACAACGGGAGCCGGTCCGGCGGCACGGTGGCCTCCAGCTTGGGTACTGGCTCCGGGGTCCCGTGCACGACCACGGCGGGTCTCTGCAAGCCCAGGGGAAGCAGGAGGCCTGCCGCCACCGCGACGCAGGCGGCGGCGAGAATCGCGGCCTCGTGACGGGTCACGTGCGGCATCCCACTGGAGTCAACGCGGGACGGGGCCGTTTTTGCACTCCGGGGAGGCGACCGAGTTCCCGACAATCGTTTCCGAGACCTACTACGGGCGCTCTGGACCACCCCCTCAAATCGCTGCACGATTCTCAGGGACCCTGCCCATCGGTTGGACGGCTTCTCCGGGACAGGTTCCTAGGGGCCTTTGAGCGCCACGACAAAGACCCGGCCGTGGGCTTCCGGATCCTGGAGGGACGTGCTGAGGTCGGAAAGCAAAGCGGGCCAAGTCACTTGGAAGCCCGCCGCTCCCAGGGCTTCTCGGACGTCCCCGATGGCGAAGGCGGTCTCCTCGACGGTGTCCTCGAATCGCTCCCACGCCTCCCCCGCGCGGACGAACCCGGAGATCCGCATCAGAGCCCGGTCGCCCCAGCCCCCGTAGATTCCCCGAATGACCACCAAGTGCTCTTCCCCCTCCAGCACCGTGATGTTGTTCCACCGCTGGCGGAACCCGAGGCGCGTGTTGAGGTCGAAGACGAACAGCCCCTCGGGGTCCAGCGCCCGGTGGGTACACACAAAGCAGCGCCGCAAGTCGGTCAGGTCGGGGAGGTGGTTCAGGGAGTCGTACGTGGAAACCACCAGCCCTGCCGGTTCCTCCAGCTGAAACTCCCGGGCGTCACCGAGGAGGAAGCGCGCCTGCCCAGCCGCTACGTACGCGGCGTTGTTGTGTCGAGCCCATTCCAGCATCGACTCCGACAAATCGATCCCCACCACGCGATAGCCCGCCTCGAGGAAGTGCCGGGCCAGCTGGCCCGTGCCGCAGCAGAGGTCGAGGACCGTGCGGTTGCGCTGGGAAACCGGGAACGTCTCGAAGAAAGCCTGGACGCGCGGGGCCACACCGGATGCAAACTCAGCCCACAGCCGGTTGTACGCGCGGGCGAACCCCGGGCCGTACGTTCGCACCCTTTCTACCCCTTGGCCTCCGCGGGCGCCGGCTCCAGGACGATGTTCAGCACCTTCCCCGGCACGTACACCACGTCCTTGACCACCCGGCCGTTCAGGTGCTGCTGCACCCGCGGGCTCGCCAAAGCCAACGCCCGGGCCTCCGCCTCGGGCAGGTCCGCCGGCACCACGAGCCGGTCCCGGACCCGGCCGTCCACCTGCACCACGAGGGTCACCTCGGGGGCCTTCGCCAGCTCCGGGTCGTAACGGGGCCAGGGCTGGGTGTGCACGCTGTAGCTCCCCCCGAGCCTCTCCCACAGCTCCTCCGCCAGGTGCGGAGCCACGGGCGCCAGCATGAGGACGAGGGACCGCACCGCCTCGTCCCACGGGGGGCTTCCCGCCAGGGCGTCTCGCACCCGGTACAGGTGGTTGGTGAACTCCATGAGGGTCGCCAGGGCGGTGTTGAAGCCGAAGCGCTCGAAGTCCTCCGTGACCTTCCGGATGGTTCGGTGGGTCCACCGGCGCAGCTCCAGGGCTTGTTCCTCCGACGCGGTGGCGGGGGAAAGCGGGGATGGGCTCGTAACCAGGTCCCACACCCGGCGCAGGAATCGCGCCACTCCTTCGATGTCCCGGCTGCTCCACGGCCCCCCTTCCTCCCAGGGCCGCATGAACATCAGGTACGCGCGCACCACGTCCGCGCCGTACTTGGCGACCTGCTCGTCGGGGTCCACCACGTTTCCCCGGGACTTGCTCATCTTCTCCCCGTCCTCGCCGAGGATGACCCCCTGGTTGAACAGCCGGAGCATGGGCTCCCGGAAGGGCAATAACCCCAGGTCCGCCAGGGCCTTGGTGAAGAACCGCGTGTACAGCAGGTGCATCACCGCGTGTTCCGCCCCGCCCGTGTACTGGTCCACGGGGCACCAGTACGCCACCTGCTCCGGGTCGAAGGGCGCCCGGTCCTCGTGGGGAGACAGGTACCGGTACTGGTACCAGGAGGAGTCCACGAAGGTGTCCATGGTGTCCGTCTCCCGCTCCGCGGGTCCCTGGCACCGGGGGCACCGGGTCCTGCGGAACCCCTCGTGGTACTTCAGGGGGGACTCCCCCGTGGGCATGAAGTCCACGTCCTCGGGCAGCAGGACCGGCAGGTCCTGGTACGGCACGGGCACCGTCCCGCACCGGTCGCAGTACACGATGGGGATGGGGGTACCCCAGTACCGCTGCCGGCTGATGAGCCAGTCCCGCAGGCGGTAGTTCACCGCCCGCCTGCCCCGGCCGGTCTCCTCCAGCCACGCGATCACCTTCGGGATCCCCTCCGGGACGGGCGTGTTGTCGAAGGGGCCGGAGTTCACCATGCGGCCCGGGCCCTCGTACGCGGCCTGCAGGGGTTCCGCGAGGGGCTCTCCCGGCGGCTGGATCACCACGGGCACGGGCAGCCCGTACTTGCGGGCGAACTCGAAGTCCCGCTGGTCGTGGGCCGGCACTCCCATGATGGCGCCGGTGCCGTATCCCATGAGGACGTAGTCTGCGATCCAGATGGGGATCCGCTCCCCGTTCACGGGGTTGGTGGCGTAACTCCCGAGGAACACCCCCGTCTTCTCCCGCTCCGTGCTCAGGCGGTCGATCTCGCTCTGCCGGCGGGCTTGGTAGGCGTACGCCTCCACCTCCGCCTTGCGGCCGGGTTCCGTCAGGACAGGGACCAGGGGGTGTTCGGGGGCCAGGACCATGAAGGTGGCGCCCCACAGGGTGTCCGGCCGTGTGGTGAACACCACCAGAGGGTGGTCGCTCCCGTCCGGGGCGTGGGCGGTGAAGGTCACCTCCGCGCCCTCGCTGCGGCCGATCCAGTTGCGCTGCATGGTGACGACCCGCTCCGGCCACTCGATCCCCGAAAAGTCCAAGAGCTCGTCCGCGTACTGGGTGATGCGGAAGAACCACTGCTCCAGGTCCTTCTTGACCACCGGGGTGTCGCACCGCTCGCACCGCCGGTCCTGTCCCACCACCTGCTCCCGGGCCAGGGTGGTGTTGCAGTTCGGGCACCAGTCCACGGGCGCCAGCGCCCGGTACGCCAGCCCCGCCTCGTAGAACTTCAGGAAGAACCACTGGTTCCACTTGTAGTACTCGGGCTCGCAGGTCACGATCTCCCGGGACCAGTCGAACATGGCCCCCATGGACCGCAGCTGCCGCCGCATGTGCTCGATGTTCCCCAGGGTCCACGTCTTCGGGTGGATCTTGTGCTTGATGGCCGCGTTCTCCGCGGGCAGGCCGAAGGCGTCGAACCCGATGGGGAACAACACGTTGTAGCCCCGCATGCGCCGGTACCGGGCGGCCGCGTCGCTGGGGGCCATGGCGTACCAGTGACCGATGTGCAAGTCCCCGCTGGGGTACGGGTACATGGTGAGGAAGTAGAACTTCGGCCGGTCGCTGCGGTCCGGGGTGCGGTACAGTCCGTCCCGCTCCCACCGCGCCTGCCACTTGGCCTCTGTGGCCTTCGGGTCGTACCGCCCGTTCATGCCTCTCGCCCCCTCCTCACTCCCCCGACGGCGTCGGCTCCGACCGCACCCGCACGGGTGTCAGCCACCCGTGCCGGTCCTGCGCCCGCCCGCTCACCACGTCGAAGAACGCCTTCTGGACCCGCTCCGTCACCGGCCCCCGCCGGCCCGGGCCCACGGGCACCCGGTCCACGGACCGCACGGGCGTGATCTCCGCCGCAGTACCCGTGAGGAAGATCTCGTCCGCCAGGTACAGCATCTCCCTGGGCAGAGAAACCTCCTGCACCTCGTAGCCCAGCTCGCGGAGCAGGGTGATGGCCACCTGGCGCGTGACCCCGGGCAGGATGGAGTGCGCCAGGGACGGGGTGTAGACCACTCCGTCCCGCACCACGAACACGTTCTCGCCGCTGCCCTCGCTCACGTACCCCTCCACGTCCAGGGCGATGGCCTCCGCGAACCCCGCGTCCCGCGCCTCCATGGTCATCAACTGCGAGTTCACGTAATTCCCCGCGATCTTGGCCATGGCGGGGTGGGTGGACGGCGCCATGCGCCGCCACGTGGACACCACCACGTCCACCCCCTGCTCCAGGGCCTCGGGTCCCAGGTACGCGCCCCACTCCAAGGTCAGGATGGCCACCTCCACCGGCGCCTTCCGCGGGTCGAGCCCGAACGCACCCGCTCCCCGGTACACCAGCGGCCGGATGTAGCACGCCCGGTGCTCGTTCCGGCCCACGGTCTCGAGGATGGCCTCGGACACCTCCTGCGGGCTGTAGGGCAGCTCCATCCGGAAGATCCGGCAGGAGTCGAACAGCCGGCGGACGTGCGCCGCAAGACACAGGACCGCAGGCCCCTGGGGTGTGTCGTACGCCCGGATGCCCTCGAACACGCTGCTGCCGTAGTGCAGGGCGTGCGCGGCCACGTGCACCCTCGCGTCCTCCCAAGCCACGAACTGGCCGTTGTGCCACACGTACCGACCGGGCGTCATGCTCCCTCCTGCCCTCATGAACGCTGCGGGCCCCCGTCCGCCAAGGGACGGAGGCCCACCTCCGCGGTACCACCCTCGTTGGTCAGCCTGGTGGAGCCAAGGGGACTCGAACCCCTGACCTCGTGCATGCCATGCACGCGCTCTCCCAACTGAGCTATGGCCCCACAGCCACCCGCTCGTCGCCCGTTCACGCGGGCTCGCGGCGCCGGCTACCCCCGCGGATGCGGGCTCGCCGGCGCGGCTCCCGGGCGAGGTTCCGCCGGCCCGCCCCCGGTCTCACCGGCCCCGGGGTCTCTCCGTAGCCAGGTCCTGGCGTACTCCTCCCGGTCCTCGCCTGTCTTCCTGACAGAAGTATACGGTCCGGCCAGCCGGCGTCAAAGCCTGTTACTGGGCCGGGCGGATCACGAAGGCGCCCGTCATCCCCTGCGCCGCGTGCTGGCCCACGCTGCAGAGGAAGGCCACCTGGCCCGCGGGGACCCTGGGCACCGTGAACTCCACCTCCGCCCGCTTGCCGACGTCCACGAACACGAACCGCCGGCCGTCCGTGGTGGTGCCCTGCCGGAACTCCCCCCGGACCGTGAGTTCCGCCTCGTTGAACAGCTCGGAGGCCATGTTGTGGGGCCGCTGGCTGTCCTCGTTCACCAGCTCCAGGACCACCCGCTCTCCCTGCCGGAGTGGAATCACGTTCGGCTCGAACTTGAAGGACGTCATCGAGACGCGGATCACCCGCGGGGCGGGACCAGCTCCTGCTGCCGAGACTGCAAACGCCGCCACGGCGAGCGCCAGCAGGACCCTGCGCAACGTCATGCCGTGCCTCCCTTCCAGTCGGTGTGCACCGGACGGTGCCGGCCCCATGGAACCCGGAGGCTGTAACGGAGCCGTCACGCGGTACCCCCCGAAGCCTCTGGGAGCTTGTCCTCGAAGGCGGAGCGGGGCACCGGCCCCCCCGAGATCGCCGCGGGATCCTTGCGGCGGTGTACTAGCCGCCCAGGTACGCGCGCTTGACCTCCGGGTTCGCCTGCAGTTCCTGCGCCAGGCCTGCCAGCACCACGGACCCCGTCTGCAGCACGTAACCGCGGTGCGCCACCTGGAGGGCCATGTACGCGTTCTGCTCCACCAGCAGGATGGTGGTACCCTGCCGGTTGATCTCCTGGATGGCGTCGAAGATCTGTTCCACCAACAGCGGCGCGAGCCCCATGGACGGCTCGTCCATGAGCAGCACGCGGGGGCGCGCCATGAGCGCGCGGCCGATGGCCAGCATTTGCTGTTCGCCGCCCGACAGGGTTCCGGCCACCTGCGCGGAGCGTTCCTTGAGGCGGGGGAACAGCGCGAACACCCGCTCCAGGTCCTCCCGGACGCCTGCGGGGTCCTGACGGGTGAAAGCGCCCATCTCGAGGTTCTCCAGCACCGTGAGCTGGCCGAAGATCCTGCGCCCTTCGGGGACCTGGACCACCCCGCGGCCCACGATCTGGTGGGGCGGGACGCGGGTCAGGTCCTCGTCCTCGAACACCACCGAGCCGGACCGGGGCCGCAGCAGCCCGCTGATGGTGTTCAGGGTCGTGCTCTTCCCTGCGCCGTTGGCCCCCAGGAGCGCCACGATTTCCCCGGAGTCCACATGCAGGGACACGCCCTTGAGGGCGTGGATGTTCCCGTAGTACACGTGCAGGTCGCGGAGCTCCAAGAGCGCCATCTCCGCTAGATTACCCCGGGTTGATCGTTCGCGAGTGTTTCTCGAACATGCCCTTAGCCCAGCGCCTCCGCCCGGACCTTCCGGGTGCCCAGGTACGCCTCGATCACCCGGGGGTCGTTCTGCACCTCCGCGGGCGTGCCCTCCGAGATCTTCTCCCCGTAGTCGAGGACGGTGACACGGTCCGAGATGGTCATGACCACCCGCATGTGGTGCTCGATGAGGAGTACCGTGATCCCCAGCTCGTCCCGCAGCCTGCGGATGAACTGGATCATCTCCTGGGTCTCGGCAGGGTTCATGCCCGCGGTGGGCTCGTCCAGCAGGAGCAGCCGGGGGCGGGTGGCCAGAGCCCGGGCCAGCTCCAGCTTGCGCTGCTCTCCGTACGGGAGGTTGCGGGCCAGGAGGTCCCCGCGCCCGCCCAGGCCCACGAACTCCAGCAGCCTGCGGGCCTCTGCGTGGGCCCACCGCTCCTCCCGGCGCACGCCGGGGCTGGCGAGCACGGCTCCCACCCAGGTGGAGTGCAGGTGCCGGTGCAGCCCCACCAGCACGTTCTCCAGGGCCGTCATGTTGGCGAACAACCGGATGTTCTGGTACGTGCGCGCCACTCCCAGGTGCGCGATCTCGTCGGGTCTGAGGCCGTCGATGCGGTGCCCCGAGAACCAGATCTCGCCCTCGTCGGGCCGGTAGAACCCCGTCACACAGTTGAACAGCGTGGTCTTGCCCGCGCCGTTGGGTCCGATGACGCTGTGGATGGCGCGCTCCTCCACTTCCAGGTCCAGGCTGCGGATGGCCACGAGCCCCCCGAAGCGCTTGGTCATCCTGCGGGTGGACAGGATGGGCACTCTAGCTCCCCCCTCCCGCGGGCACCTGCCGGCCCGTTAGCACCGCGGGTTCCGGCTCTTCCTCAAAGGCGTGCAGCTGGCGGCGCTGGGCGGCTGCGGGCAGCAGGCCCTCCGGCCGTAGAAGCATCATCATGACCAGGGCCACGCCGTAGACGAGGAAGCGGAACTCGCCGAACTCCCGCAACAGCTCCGGAAGCCCGATCAGGACCACGGACCCCAGGATCACGCCTGGAATGCTGCCGATCCCCCCCACGATGATCAACGCCAGCACCTGGATGGAAATGAGGAGCTGGAAGCTGTGAGGGAAGACCGACCCGACCAGGACCGCGAACAGCGCCCCGCCGACACCCGCGAAGGCCGCGCCCAGTCCGTAGGCCAGAAGCTTCACGCTGACCAAGTTTATCCCCAACGCCTCTGCCACGTCCTCGTCTTCGCGGATGGCCATCCAGGCACGCCCCAGACGCGAATTCTGCAGCCGCCAGGCCACGTACGCCACGAGGGCTGACGCCAGCACGGTCAGGTAGTACAGTTGCTGGGGTCCAGAGAACTCGAACCCCGCGAGCACGGGCTTGGGGATCGCCAGCACGCCCTGGGATCCACCCAGCCAGGGCCGGAGAGCGTCGGACAGGACCAGCAGGCGGACGATCTCCCCGAAGCCCAGGGTGGCGATGGCCAGGTAGTCACCTCGGATGCCCAGCACCGGGATGCCGAGGACGACCCCGGCCACGAGCGAGACCAACACCGCAACCGGTACGGCAGCCCAGAAGGACCAGTGCGCGATCCCGTGCTCGCCCACCGAAGTCAGCAGCCCCACCGTGTACGCGCCGATGGCAAAGAAGGCGACAAACCCCAGGTCCAGCAGGCCCGCCAGGCCCACCTCAAGGTTCAGGCCCAGGCCCATCAAGGTGTACAACCCTACGAGCACCAGAACCTGCGCCACGAAGGGTCCGCCCGCCACGGGCAGGGCGGCCAAGGCCGCAACCCCCACGAGGCCCCAGACCCACCTCGCCGCCCGGGGGGCCAGGTTCGCCCGCCTCGCCGCGGAATGCAGGGGGGCGCGGAGCGCCGACGCGGCCGCACCCGCCGCGAACAGCACCGCCGCCCCCTGCGCGGTGGGCCCGCCCCCGCCGACAAAGAACCAGTCTCGGATCGCCACGAGACTCTCGGGCTGCAACATGAGGAGCACCAGTTCCTGGAACAGGGCGAAGGCGACCACCGCTGCCGCGCCCGTCACCGGGGGCCGGATCCACTTGCCGGGCGCGCGGGAGGCCGCCGCGCCCAGCAAGCCCAGCCAAGAACCCACGAGTACCGCGAACGGCCACGCCACCTCCGGCCTGTGGCCGGCGGACAGGAGCTGGAACAACGTCGGCGACGCGTTGACGAACATGGCGCGCAGCGGCACCTGGGTTTGGAGCCAGACCAGAAACCCGACGCAGAACCCCACGGTGGCTCCCGCAACCAGTCCCGCCAAGAGGCCAGCGCCCAGAGACCCTCCGCGCTTCGAGGCAGCCACCGCTCCGGCCGTCGCCCCGAGGATGAGGAGCAACGTCTGGCCTGTGGAGACCACGCCGTCCACCACCCACCGGGCGTGCAGGGCCTCCACGAGCCCTGCGAGGCTCAGGAAGCAAGCCACCACCCCGAACACGAACCCGACCCGCCACATGGCTACGCCCTCTTGCCTGCCAGCCGCTCCCCGAGGATCCCCTGCGGCCGGAAGATCAGCACCATCACCAGCATGGTGAAGGCGATCACGTCCTTGAGCTGGTAGGGGGCGGGGATCCCCAGCCCGTCCAAGAAGAGCGCAGGCCCCACCGACTCCACCACCCCCAGGAACATGCCCCCCAGCATGGCGCCGGGGATGTTGCCGATCCCGCCCAGCACCGCGGACGTGAACGCCTTGATGCCCGGCACGAAGCCCATGAAGAAGTGCACCTGCTTGAACACCAGGGCGTACAGGATCCCCGCGGCGCCCGCCGCAGCCCCGCCGATGGCGAAGGTGAGCACGATGATGCGGTCCACGTCGATCCCCATCAGGGCCGCGGCGTCCTTGTCCTCGGACACCGCCCGCATCGCCTTGCCCACCTTGGTGCGCATGACGAACTGGTAGAGGGCGAACATGAGGACGGCGGCGCTCACGAGCACCACCGCCTGCGTGCGCAGGATCCCGACCCCCAACAGCTCCCACTCCCCCTTGAACAGGTCGAACTCCGGGTACGCCTTGAACCCGGAACCGTACAGGCCGCGGAAGGCGTACTGCAGGAAGAACGAGGCCCCGATGGCGGTGATGAGGGGCACGAGCCGCGGCGCCCGTCGCAGCGGCCGGTACGCCACGCGTTCCACCAGCACCGCGATCCCTGTGGAGACCGCGGCGGCTACCGCCAGCAGGAGCAGGAGGCTCACGAAGGGCTGCCGGTTGAGGAACCCCGAGGCGGCCAGCGGGGCGGCGACGAAGTACGCGGTGTACGCACCACTCATGAACACCTCGCCGTGGGCGAAGTTGATCATCCGCAGGATGCCGTACACCATGGTGTAGCCCAGCGCGATGAGGGCGTAGATGCCGCCCTGGGCCAGGCCGAACACGAAGAAGTCCATCCACTGCTCGGCGGTGTACCGGCCCAGGCGCAGGGTCCCCACGGTGCCCCACACCACCACGGCCACCACCGCGAGCCGGAAGGCCCACAGGAACGCATCTACGAAGGAGAACCGGCGAACGCGCGGTGCCACCGCTGATCCGGCTGCCACCCGATCGACCTCCCCCGATCCCTTACACGCACGGCGGGGGACGGCACCCGCCTGTTGGGCCGTCCCCCGCCCCTTGTGACCTCCTCGCGCTTACTGCCGCGGCCGCGGCAGCGACCAGAGCTTCTTCGGGTCCGTACCCGGGCTCCACTTGGCCGGGTCGGCCGAGATGGTCTGGTAGACGGCGATCTTCGGGTCCGCGCAGTCCCCATACGGGTTGCAGGTCAGGTTCCCCGTGATGCCCTGGAAGTTCCGGGTGGCGAACAGCGCGTCCCGCAGCGCCTTGCGCCCGATGTAGGTGTTCCCCTGGGCGTCCTTGCGGGCCACCTTCTCGATGGCCGCGAAGATCATCATGGCCGCGTCGTAGGCGTGGGCGTGGAACGCGGACAGAGGACGCTCCCCGTACTTGCGCTGGTGCTTCTGCAGGAACTGCTGGTACCGCGGTCCCAGCGCCTCCACGGAGAGGTCAGGGCTCGAGTGGTACATGCCTCGGGCCGCCTCGCCCGCAGCCTTCCAGAAGTCCGGGGAAAACGTGCCGTCCGCGCTCATGAGCTTGACGTTCTCCAGGCCCGAGACCTCCTTGGCCTGCCGGGTGATGTGCCCGCCCGCGGCGATGAAGATGGGGTAGTACAGGAGCTGGGGCCGGCCCGCGGCGATCCGGGTGAGCACCGGCCGCATGTCCGTGTCCGTGGGAGAGACGGCCTCCTGGGCCGTGATGGTCCCGCCCAGGCGCTTGAACACGTCTGCGAACACGTTCGCCAGCCCTTCCGCGTAGGGGCTCCCGTCGTGGATGGTGGCTGCGCGCCGCACGCCCAGGTTGTGGTATGCGAACAGGGCTGCCGCCCGCCCCTGCACCAGGTCGTTGTGGGCGGTGCGCAGGTAGCAGGCGTACTCAGGTCCGCGCTTCGGGTCCGTCAGCCGCGGGGCGGTGTTGGAGGGCGAAACGGTCACGATGCCCGCGCGGCAGAGGATGGGCGCGCCGGGCACCGCCTCGCTGGAGCAGCTGCTCCCGACGGCGGCCACGATCTGGCGGTTCGCGGCGAGCTTGGTGGCCGCAGTCTGTCCGCCTTCCGCGTTGCATCCGGTGTCCTCCCCGATGAGCCTTATGGGGTGCCCGGCCACGGTCTTCTTGTCGTCGATGGCGATCTCGATCCCGCGCCGGCTGTCCACCCCGAGGCTCGCGTCCGGACCGGCCACCACGAGCCAGTAGGCGATGATGATGGGTTGTCCGCGCGCCACGCGCACGACACCCCACTCGTCGGTCACCGGCCCCATGCGCACCGGGGCCGCATACCCGGCCGTGAGCGATCCCACCGCCACGGCCAGTGCCAGCAGCGCAAGCCAGATCACCTTAGCGTTTCTCATGGTCTATAGCCCCCCTTGGTACTGGAAGGTTTTCCGAGCGGACGTGCCGTCCGTGACTTCCGACACCCTCCTCCCGGCCGACCTCACCTCCTTCGCAAACGGACGTTCGCGGTAACCCCGCCGTTCCCGAAGAACCTTCGATCCGGTCCAGCGCTCTCCTCCCGGTCGGCTACGGCAAAAAAGAAGGGCACCGCCCGGCGCCCTGGCCGAAAGCACGCCCGGGACGCGCCGGGCGCGTTCAGCGCTCGGCCGTAGCCTACCGGGGCGGGGTCCCTCCGTCAAGGCGCGCGGGCGAGATCGCGCAAGCGGACGAACTGAACCCCCATCCGTTCGAGCTCCGGTGCCGTCTCCGCCACCACCGCGGCGGTGTGCGGCCGGTTCGCGTGACCGATGCCGACCGCGTGGCCGTCCCGCAGTGCCTGCTCCGCGAGCCGCCGGAGCTGCAGCCGCACCGCTTCCGGGGAAGGGTCGTTGTCCAAGAACACCGCCCGCCGCAGGCTCGGGACACCGACCTCCCGCGCCACCTGTTCCACCGCCGTGGCTGGCGTGGTGCGAGAGTCGAGGAAGAACAGACGGTGCTCGCGGACCACCCGTAAGACCGCCCGCAGTACCCGAGGGTCCTGGGTGGCCCGGGACCCCATGTGGTTGTTGACCCCCACCGCACCCGGCACGGCCCGCAGAGCCTGTTGTACCACTTCCGAGATCTCCTCGTCCGTCATCGTCACCCGCACCGCCAGCGGGCCCAGGCGGCCCGCCTGATGGGGGTCGTCGGGTTCCATGGGCAGGTGCACCAGGACGTCCAGCCCTGCCGCCGCCGCGCGGCGGGCCAGCTCCTCGGAGTGGGGGAGCCCCGGCAGGACGGCCAGCGCCACCGGCCTTCCGATCGCGAGCGCGCGGTCCAGCTCCGCGAGGTGCATGCCGGCGTCGTCCAGGACCACGGCCACCCGCGCGGCGGCCTGCCCTGCGGCCGGCTCCAGGCGTATCCGCAGGACGGGTAGCACGCGGCCGGCGTGCTCCAGCCCGAACTCCAGCACCTGTGCGGTGCCCTCCGGCCTGCTGGCGACCAGCACTCCGTCCGCGTCCTCGGCGGCTTGGACCAACTTGCCCGTGACCACCTTCACGTTGGCACCCTGGGGTAAAGCCACTCGGTAGGCGCGGTGCTGCCACCGCAACCTTCCATCGGTCCGCAGCTCGGAGGTGATCTCCTCGGGCCGCGGACCGCTCAGTAGGCTCGCCAGGATGCGCGCACGCAGCCGCTGTGCTTCCGGCTCCAGGTCCACCGCGGCGGGCGTGGGCGTGGACGCAGCAGGCTCGCGGCTAGGAGAAGGCGTCGGCCGGGCCGGGCGCGGCGCGGGAGGCCGCGTGCAGGCGAAGGCGACGGCCGCGGCCCCGGTGGCGGCCACCAACCACCACGCCCACGGTGCGGGGGGCTTGCCCCTGGCCTTGTGCGGGGTCCTTCGGCGGCCCACGGCTAGCGGGAGCGCAGGACCTCCAGCGCCCTGCGCAGCTGCTCCAGCCGGATGGCTTCCACCTCCCGGTCGCTCTTGCCCTCCACGCGGTCACCCGCGACCACGTCCGGCTGGATCCCCTTCTGGTGGATGTCACGGCCCTTGGGCGTCAGGTACTTGGCGGTCGTGATGGTGGCGCCCCGGCCGCCCGGGAGGTCCACCACCGACGTGATGACTCCCTTTCCGAAGGTCCGCTGCCCGACAAGGGTGGCCACGCCCGTGTCCTGCAGGGCCCCGGCCACGATCTCGGCACAAGACGCGGTCCCCTCGTTCACCAGGACCACCACCGGGGCGCGGTACTTCTCCCGCGGCGTGGCGTTCACCGTGCGGGTGCGGCCGTCCCGGTCCACCTCGTGCACGATGGGACCGGTGGGCACGAACCAGTCCGCCACCTGGGTGCACTGGTCCACGAGTCCACCCGGGTTGAACCGCAGGTCGAGGACGAGGCCGCGAGCCCCTTGTGCCTGCGCCCGGCGCAGGGCCGCAGAGAACCGCTCCGCGGTGTCCTGGTTGAAGGCGAGGACGCGCACGTAGGCTGCCTGCGCCCGGCGGACCAGTTCCCGCTCCGCCTCGGTCAGCGACTCCTCCCCCTGCACGCTCGTCACCTCGATCCGCTGCCGGGTGATGGTGACCTCGAACGTGCTCTGCCCGCGCTGCACCCGAAGCCGGACCCGAGACCCCTGCGGGCCGCGAATGCGGGCCACGGCCTCCTCGATGGGCATGTCCCGGGTGGGGACCCCGTCCACGTGGGTGATCCAGTCCCCGGCCCGCAGCCCTGCGCGGGCCGCGGGCGTGTCCGGGATGGGGGCCACCACCAGGAGGCGCGTCTCCTTCTTCTCGATGAAGATGCCCACGCCGAAGAAGTAGCCGCGGAAGTCCTCGCGGAATCTCCGGTAGCCCTGCTCGTCGAAGAACGCGGTGTAGGGGTCGCCCAGGGCCTGCAGCATGCCCCGCGCGGCGCCGTCGTACAGCTTGCGCCAGTCCAGGTTGCGGTTCAGGTGGTGACGCTGCAGCTGGTCCGCCAGCACCTGCAGCATCCGCTGGCCCTCGGACCGCGCGTCCGCCGCAGATGCCTGCCGCGAGCCCAGGGCGTAGCCCGCGGAGAACACCAGGACCAGCACCGCCACCGCCAGCAACACGCCAACGCCCGCGTTGCGCCGCATCCCGCCACCTCGCGCAGAGCTCCTAGCCGTCACCCAGGGGGTCCACCGGCCGCCCATCCACCCGGATCTCGAAGTGCAGGTGCGGCCCGGTGCTGTAGCCCGTGCTCCCCACGCGGCCGATCACCTGCCCGAGCGCCACCCGCTGGCCCACCACGACCCCGATGGAGGACAGGTGGCCGTAGAGGGTGGTGACGCCGCCGCCGTGGTCCAGCACGACCAGTTTACCGTACCCGCCGAACCAGCCCGCGAACAGCACCGTGCCCGGTGCCGCCGCGCGCACCGGCGTGCCCCATGGCGCTGCGATGTCCACCCCGTTGTGCATGCGCACCACCCCGAAGATGGGGTGCCGGCGCAGCCCGAACCCAGAGCTCAACGCTCCCCGGGCTGGCCACAGGAGGCCGCTGCGCAGGCGCAGACCCAGCCGGCCGGTCCCGGGGGGTGAGGCCAGCCGCCGGATCAGAGCTTCCAGCTGACGGGACTCCTCCTCCAGCTCGGCCGCCAGGCGCTCGTAGGAAACCCGCTCCCGCTGGACCCGCTCGAGCAGCGCCCGCTTCCGCGACTCCTCTACCGCGAGGGCGCGGCGGCGCTCGATCACCTGAACCCGGAGCGCCTCCACCTCCGTCCGTTCCTGCGACAGGCGGGCCCGCAGTGCCTCCCACTTCTGCCGCTGCTCTGCGGTGCGCTCCACGAGGGACGCGTCTGCCCGGACCAGGCGGCCCAGGAACTCGAAGCGGGTGATGAACTCCGCGAAGTCGGTGCTCGCGAGCAGCACGTCCACGTACGCGGCCCGACCCCACCGGTGGATGGCGCGCAGCCGTAAGCTCAGTCGGCGTTGCAGCGCCTCCAGCCGCGCCCGCGCCTGCTCCTCCTCCGCGCGGGTGGCGGCCTCCCGGGCGCGGAGAGCCCGCAGCCGACGCTCCAGCGCCCGCAGCTCCGCCTGCACGCGGTCGCGGGTCTGTTCGATCTGCTGGAGCTCTCCCAGCACGCTGCGCTCGCTGCGCCGTGCCAGCTGGAGCTCCCGCCGCGTGAGCTCCAGCTGGTGCCGGACCCGCTCCAGCTCCCGCCGACGGTCCTCCAGGGCCGTGCCCGCAGCGGGAGGCTGCGCCAGCAGGACGACGAGCGCCGCAACGAGGAAGGGGAGCTGGGGGCCGTTCACAGCCGCACGTACCGCGCCACGGAGGCCGCACTCCCCACAAGACCCACCACCACACCCGCCCCGAGCACCACCCCCAGCAGCGGCAGGGCCGCGCGGTCCCAGGGGACGAGGGGGAGGAAGGGCCACGTCCTCGCGAGGTGGGTCACGGCGACGCCGTAGATGCCCAGGGACAGCGCGCACGCCACGAGCCCGCCCGCGAGCCCGTGCAGCGTGCCTTCCACCAGGAACGGCCAACGGATGAAGGACGCCGTGGCGCCCACGAGCCGCATGATCTCGATCTCCCGCCGGCGGGCCAGGATGGTGAGACGCAGAGCGTTGTAGCTGACCACCGCTGCAACCCCGGCCAAGCCCAGGGCGCCGCCGAGGCCCGCCCAGCGCACCAGACCCGTGGCCCCCAGCACCCGATCCGCCACATCTGCCCCGTACGTGACGTCCGCGACCCCGGGCAGCTGACGCAGGGCCTGCGCCAGCTTCGGCAGGTCTGCGGGCCGCTCGGGCCGGACCTCCAGGGTGTCGGGAAGGGGGTTGGCGCGCAAGGCGTCGCGGAGGGAAACCCCGCCCAGGACCCTCTCGAGCCGGCGCAGAGCCTCGTCCCGGGGTACCATCTGCACCGCCCGCACACCCCTTAGCGACCGAACCGCTTGCTGCACGGCCTCCCGCTGACGGGGCCCCACGTCCTCCTGGAGGTACACCACAGCCACCAGCTGCGAGTCCACCGCGTCCGCCAGGGCCCGCAGGTTCCACAGGGCGAGCAGGGAGGAAGCGAGGGCCACTAGCGCCACGGCGGTGGTGCTCACCGCGGCCACCGTCATGAGCCCGTTGCGCCGGAACCCCAGCCAGCCCTCCCGCAGGCCGTAACCCCATGTACTCCACCGGACCCGCCCGCGCCGCGGTACAGGCCGGGGCTGGGTCGGGCGCGGGCGGTCAGGGAAGTGCGCCAGGCCTGGCATACCGGCCCCGCACTTCGTCCCGGACGACGCGGCCGTCGTTCATCTCCACCACGCGCTGACGCAGGACGTCCACCACGGTCTTGTTGTGGGTCGTCATGACCACCGTGGTGCCACGGAGGTTGATCCGCGACAGCAACTTCACGATCTCCCACGAGGTGTCCGGGTCCAGGTTGCCCGTCGGTTCGTCCGCCAGCAGGATCCGGGGGCCGTTGGCGAGAGCGCGGGCGATGCTCACCCGCTGCTGCTCCCCGCCGGACAGTTCGTGCGGAAACGCGTCCGCGCGGTCGGCCAGCCCCACCAGCTCCAGGCTCGCCCGGACCCGCCCCGGCACCCACTCCGCGGGTGTGCCCACCGCCCAGAGGGCGAAGGCCACGTTCTCGAACACCGTGCGGTTCGGCAGGAGCTTGAAGTCCTGGAACACCACCCCGAGCTCCCGCCGCAGGCGGGGGACGGCGCCCGGACGCAGGCGGTGGACCTCAAAGCCCGCCACGTGTACCCGTCCCCGGGTGGGGGCTTCGTCTCGGTACAGCAGCCGCAGGAGGGTGGACTTCCCGGTACCCGTGGGCCCCACCACGAACACGAACTCCCCTTCTTCGATGGAGAGGGAGACGTCGCGGAGGGCCACCCGGCCGTTCGGGTAGACTTTGGTGACGCCGTCCAGCTCGATCAGGGCCACGTCCCCGCTCCGACGCAATGCTGCGAGTGCTCCGGTCTTACTGTTCCCTGAGGCAGGCGGCGAATCCTCCCCCGGACCAGGTCAGCGGGGCAGCAGGTCCTGCAGCGGCCAGCCCTCCAGCGCGGCCCGCAGCGCGGTGTGGGTGAGGTCCATCTGCAGCGGCGTGACCGAGACGAAGCCCGAGGCGAGGGCGTGGCTGTCCGTGTCGGGCTCGTCGGCCTCGGCCGCGGCCCGCTCGCCCACCAGCCAGTAGTACGGCCGGCCTCGGGGGTCGGTGCGCCGTTCGAGCCGGCTGCGGTAGCGGCGGGCGCTCTGCCGCGTGACGCGTACCCCGCGGATGCGGCTCACCTCCAGGTTGGGCACGTTCACGTTCAGCAGCGCGTCCGCGGGCATGCCGCGGCGGTGGACCTCCTGTGCCAGAGCGGCGGCGAACGCCGCCGCCACCTCGTAGCGGGCCTCCCCCTCGGCGTCCACGGACACCGCGATGGCCGGGATCCCCAGGATGGCCGCCTCCATGGCCCCGGACACAGTGCCCGAATACGTGAGGTCGTGTCCGATGTTCGGCCCGAGGTTGACGCCGGAGAGGACCACGTCCGGCCGTGCTTCCAGCAGTGCGTACACCGCGAGCAGCACGCAGTCCGCCGGTGTGCCGGTGGCGGCCCAAGCGGCGGCCCGAGCACCGGGGATGCGGGCGGGGAAGGCCCGCAGGGGCTTGTGGAGGGTGATGGCGTGGCCGCTGGCGGAGCGGTCGTGGTGCGGGGCCACCACCGCCACCTCGCCCACCCGCTCGCAGGCCCGTACCAGGGCGTGCAAACCCTCTGCCTCGATCCCGTCGTCGTTGGTGACCAGGATGCGCACCGCGGGCTATCCGGCGGCCACCGACTCCTGCACCCACCGTTCGTACGCGGAAGCCGCGGCGTGCACCGGCAGCGCGACCACCTCGGGGACCTGGTAGCTGTGGAGGCTCAGCACCCGGTCTCGCATGGCGTCGAACCGCTCCGGGACCGTCTTCACCACCAGGAGGATCTCCTCCGCCTCCTCCACCGTCCCCTCCCACCGGTACACAGAACGCACGCCGGGCAGTACGTTCACGCAGGCCGCCAGGCGCTCTTCCACCAGAGCCCGCGCGATGCGGTGGGCCTCCTCCAAGCTCGCGGCGGTGACCAGGCAGACCAGCATCGTGCCGCGGGACCGGCTAGTCCTGGTCCCTCCACCAGTCCGGGGAGACGTCCCGCGGGCTCTTGAACACCCGCACCGTGGGCCGGGCGGGCACCCCGGCCTTCTCCCGCGCGATCCGGGAGCGCAGCTGCTCGTACTCCCGCAGGTCGGTGAGCACCTTGATGGTGTTCCACACCGCCTCCTCCACCTGCGGGCTGCTGGTCTTCACCAGCCGGAGCAGGGGCTCGATCACGCTCTTGTCGTGCAACTTCCCCAACAGCCGGATGGCCAGGCGCTGGACCTCTACGTCCTCGTCCCCCAGAAGCTTGAGCAGCGTCTCCTTGGCTCGGGCTCCCTCCACCTCGAACAGGGCCCGCAGGGCGAACTTGCGCACCTTGCCGCTGCCGCTCTCCACCGCGGCCCGCAAGGCGTCCAGGGCTTCCGGGCTGGCGGCGAGCTTACGGAAGGCCGCGGCCACCTCCTTGGGCAGCTGCACGTCCCGGTCCCCCGAGGGTGCTTCCAGCACCCCGCGCTCCTCCAACGGCGGCAGGGCGTTGACCACCGTTTCCTGCAGGCGGGGGTCCGTGAGGAACAGCCGGACCAACGGCTCCACCACCCGCTCGTCCCCGAGCTTGCCCAGCAACGCCACCGCGTAGGCACGCACGTGGAAGTTCTCGTCCTCCAGGGCCTCCAGCAGGGGCTCCACCGCCCGGCTCTTGATGTCCATGATGATGCGCAGGACCTGGTTGTGCACCCGCCGCCGCTGGGCGCGGTCCTTGAAAGTCTCCAGGAGGGGACGAACCGCGGGCGCGCCGATCCGCACCAACGCCTGGCTCGCCGCCGCCTGCAGGTTCCGCTCCCGCCGCCCGAGCACGCGGATCAGCCCGTCCACCGCCCCCGCGTCCCCGGCCTGCTGCACCTGCGCCACCGCCTCCTGCACCACCTGCTCCGACCGGTCCCCGAGGGCGAACCGGATCCCCTCCAACGCCCGCGGGTCCCGGACCCGAAGGCGTCCCAGGGCGTGGACGGCGCTCTTGCGCACGTACTCGTCAGGGTCGTCCAGGATCCGGCTCAGCGCGTCGATGGCCTCCGCCACCACGGGCGCCGGCACGTCCGGGGCCTCCAGCTTGCCCAGGGCCAGGGCTGCGTCGCTGCGCACCGTGGCGTCCGGGCTGCGCAGGCGCTCCTTCGTCTGCTGTAGGACCTGCTCCCAGTTGTCCTTCGCCATCCCACAACTCCTCCGGGGTACCCGTCGGGCCGGTCGGGCGTCTTTACTTCCTCGAACTCGAACGCGGATGCGGGGGGACGACCCCGATTATTGTCCCACGCCCCGCAGCCGGCTGGCAAACGGCCGGTTGTCGGCCCCGGCCCGGGGGCGTATACTGGGCTCCGAACGAACGATCGCGAAATGGCGACTACGTCCCGTGCTTTCGAACGAAAGCGGACCCCGCGGTTCGCAAACTCCGCGGAGGCGGAATTCGCCCGCATCCTGGACTTCTACGGGGTCCGCTGGGAGTACGAGCCCCGGTCCTTCGTGCTGCGCTGGGACCGGGACGGCCGTCCGCGGGAGCGGTTCACCCCCGACTTCTACCTGCCGGACTTCGACCTGTACATCGAGCTCACCACCCTCAAGCAGGCCCTGGTCACGCGGAAGAACCGCAAGGTCCGCCGCCTCCGGCAGCTGTACCCCGACGTGCGGATCCAGCTCTTCTACGGCCGGGACGTGCGCCGGCTTCTCGCCAAGTACGGCCTCCGCGCGCCCACACCCGCTACCTAGTGCTCTGCCATGGGTCTGCACGAGGACATCGTGGAGGTCCTGTTCGACGAAGCCACCATCCGGGAGCGGGTCCGCCAGCTGGCACACGAGATGGAGCGCGACTACGCGGGCCGGGACCCGGTGCTGGTGGGCATGCTCCGCGGCTCGGTGTACTTCCTGGTGGACCTGACCCGCGCCCTCGGCATCCCGCACGAGGTGGACTTCATGGCCGTGGCCGCCTACGGAACCCGGCACGCGGCCACGGGAGCCGTCCGGCTGCTCAAGGACCTGGACGAGGAGGTCACGGACCGCCACGTGGTGCTGGTGGAAGACGTGGTGGACACCGGCCTCACCGCCTCCTATTTGGTCCGGCTCCTGCGGGCCCGCCGCCCCGCGAGCCTGGCCATCTGCACCCTGCTGGACAAGCGGGCCCGCCGGATCGCGCCCAACCTTCCCCTCGCCTATGTCGGCTTCGAGGCGCCAGACCGGTTCGTGGTCGGCTACGGGCTGGACTACCGGCAGCGCTACCGCAACCTGCCCTACATCGGCGTGCTGCGGGACGAGGTCTTCCGAGAGGGTCCGCCCTGACCCGCGGCCCGGACCCTCACTCCGTCGGCGCGCCCACCGGCTCCCGGCGGCCCTCGAACACCACCTTGCCGTCCCGGACGTCTGCCACCACGTGGTCTCCCTGGCGGAAGCGGCCGCGGAGCAGCTCGTCCGACAGCGGGTCCTCCACCAGCCTCTGGATGGCCCGCCGCAGGGGCCGCGCGCCGTACTGCGGGTCGAACCCTTCCTGGACCAGCAGGTCGCGCAACGCCTCGGTGAACTCGATGTCCATCCCCTGGCCCCTGAGCTCCCGCCGCACCCGCTCCAGGAGGATCCCCACGATGGCGTGCATCTGCTCCCGGGTGAGCGGCCGGAACACGATGATCTCGTCGATGCGGTTCAGGAACTCCGGCCGGAAGGTGCGCTTGAGTTCCTCCATCACAAGGTCCCGCATCCGCTCGTACGCCCGCTGCTGCTCCGCCCGCTCGTCCGTGCTGGCCCGGAAGCCCAGCACCGGTGCGTCCCGCTCGATCTGCGGGGCGCCCACGTTGCTGGTCATGATGAGCACGGTGTTCTTGAAGTCCACCGTCCGGCCCTGAGCGTCCGTGAGCCGCCCGTCGTCCAGGATCTGCAACAGGACGTTGAAGATCTCCGGGTGCGCCTTCTCGATCTCGTCCAGGAGCACCACCGAGTACGGCCGCCGCCGGACCTGCTCGGTCAGCTGCCCTCCCTCCTCGTAGCCCACGTAGCCGGGCGGCGCGCCCACCAGCCGGGAGACGGTGTGGCGCTCGCTGTACTCCGACATGTCGATGCGGATGAGGGCGTTCTCGTCCCCGAACAGGAACTCCGCCAGGGCCCGGGCCAGCTCCGTCTTGCCCACGCCCGTGGGCCCGAGGAAGATGAACGACCCCACGGGCCGCTTGGGGTCCTTGAGGCCTGCCCGGGCGCGGCGCACCGCCCGGGACACGGCGGCCACGGCCTCCTCCTGGCCCACGATCCGCTCGTGCAGCTTCTCCTCCATCTTGAGGAGCTTCTCCGTCTCCTCCTGCACCAGCTTCGTGACCGGGATCCCCGTCCAACTGGAGACGATCTCCGCGATGTCGTCCTCCGTGACCACCGTGAGGTCCTTGCCCCGCGTGCCCCGCCGGCTCGCCTCCAGCTCCTCCAGCTTCTGCCGCAGGGCCTTCTCCCGGTCCCGCAGCTGGGCGGCGCGCTCGAAGTCCTGGTTCTTGATCGCCTCCTCCTTCTCGCGCCGCGTCTTCTCCACCCGGTCCATGGCCTGCCGGACCTCGCTCGGCAGGAAGGAGGCCTGCAGCCGGATCCGACTGGCGGCCTCGTCCATCAGGTCGATGGCCTTGTCGGGGAGGAACCGGTCCGTGATGTACTTCTCCGCCAGGGTGGCCGCGGCCACCAGCGCGCCGTCGCTGATCCGCACCCCGTGGTGGGCCTCGTAGCGCTCCCGCAGCCCGCGGAGGATCTCCACGGTCTGCTCCACGGTGGGCTCGGACACCAGGATGGGCGCGAACCGCCGCTCCAGGGCCGCGTCCCGCTCGATGTACTTCCGGAACTCGTCCAGGGTGGTGGCCCCGATGCACTGCAGCTCCCCGCGGGCCAGAGCGGGCTTCAGGATGTTGCTGGCGTCAATGGCCCCTTCTGCGGCTCCCGCCCCCACCAGGGTGTGGAGCTCGTCCACGAACAGGATCACCTCGCCCTGGGCCTTGCGGATCTCGTCCATCACCTTCTTCATGCGTTCCTCGAACTCGCCCCGGTACTTGGTCCCGGCCACCAGGGCGGCGAGGTCCAGCTGGACCACCCGCTTGCCCCGCAGGCTCTCCGGCACGTCCCCGCGGACGATTCGCTGGGCGAGCCCTTCCACGATGGCGGTCTTCCCCACCCCGGGCTCGCCGATCAGCGCGGGGTTGTTCTTGGTTCGGCGGCTGAGGATCTGGATCACCCGCTCGATCTCCCGCTCGCGCCCGATGACGGGGTCCAGCTTGCCCTCGCGGGCCATCTTGGTCAGATCCCGGCCGAACTCGTCCAGGGTCGGCGTCTTGCTGGAAGGCCTAGTGTACGTGGACGTCCCCTCCTCCCCGAGCAGGTAGACCACCTGTGCCCGCACGCGCTCGAGGTCCGCCCCCATGGCCTCGAGCACGCGCGCGGCCACGCCCTCGCCCTCCCGGATGAGGCCCAACAGCAGGTGCTCGGTGCCGATGTAGTTGTGGCCGAGCCGCCGGGCCTCGTCCAGGGCCAGCTCCAGCACCTTCTTGGCCCGCGGGGTAAAGGCCACCTCCTCGTACGGGGTGCGGTCGCCCCGTCCGATGGCACTCTCGATCTCCGCCCGGATCCGCTCCGGCGAGATGTTGAGGCTTTCCAGGACCTTGCTGGCCACCCCCTCGCCCTCGCGGACGATGCCGAGGAGGATGTGCTCGGTGCCCACCGCGCTGTGGTTCAGGCGCTTCGCCTCGTCCTGCGCCAGGATGATCACGCGCCGCGCGCGCTCTGTGAAGCGTTCGAACATCGGCATCCGTAGCCCCCTACCTCGGACCCTCCTACCGGAGCCGGTTTGCCCACCGTCTCCCCTGGACCCTTTCGCACCTGCGGCGCCCCACTCCTCCAGCCTCCCACCGGCCCGCAACGGACGTGTGTTTCCAGGCCGGCCCCTGGTGCAACGTCTCCCGGCCCGTCGTCATTCCGTCCATAGAGTCCCTCTCAGGCGATCGCGTCCTCCCATTGAGCGCCCCTGCCCGAAAGCAAGAACCGCCGGAGGTCCGGCGGCTCCTCCCAGCCTGCGCGCCCACAGGCACCCGCTAGGCGCTCAGGCTCACGACCTCAAGCCGCAGGGAGCCCGCGGGCACCTGCACCTCCACCACGTCTCCGGGGCGCCGGCCCAACAGGGCCCGCCCCACGGGCGACTCGTTGGAGATGCGGGCCTGCGCGGGGTCCGCCTCCGCCGACCCCACAATCCAGTACTCGCACTCCTCGCCGGTCCCGAGATCCCGTACCCGCACCCGGGACCCGATGGCCACCTCGTTGGCCGCGCCGTTGCCCTGGATGACCTTGGCGTTCCGCAGCATCTGCTCCAGGGCCAGAATGCGGCCCTCCACGAAGGCCTGCTCGTTCTTCGCGTCCTCGTACTCCGAGTTCTCGCTCAGGTCCCCGAAGGCCTTGGCCTGCTTGATGCGCTCGGCCACCTCCTTGCGCTTGGTGGTCTTGAGGTACTCCAGCTCCTCCTCAAGCCGCCTGAGCCCGTCGGGCGTGAGGAACATTTCCTTCTCCGCCATGGCGCCTCCCGTGTACCGACGCCGGACTCGCAAGGGCGCGTGGGCAAGAACCGTGCCGCCGAAAACAAAACACCGTGGGCCGCTTGCCCACAGCGTCCGCGCCCCTGCCTCTCGCGGCTATTATACGCGGGGCCCGGGTCCGGTTCAAACCACCCGGGCCCGGGCGCGCTGCCGGATCCGTTCGACCTCGGCCTCGTCGATGGCCCGCTCGAACCGCCGGAACCCCGCCAGGCGGAACCCGTGCTTGCGGGCGATGCCCGCGATCTCCTCCACCCGGTCGAGGCTCACGTCCGCGCCCAGGGTGTACGACTCGTAGCGGCCCTCCAGCGCCAGCAGGATGGTCTCCGCCATGCACGCCTCGCATGTCCGCGGCGGGAACCCGAAGTCGAAACCGAAGTCCACGTCCCCCGGCACCTCGATGACCCCCCCGTCGATCACGAGCACGTCGTCCCGCCGCGCGTACACCTCCCGCGACACGTTCCGGGGCCGGGCCACGTCGCACACCACGGCACCGGGCTTGAGGTCTTCGGGTTCCACCAGCACCGCGGTGGCACTGCTGACCGTGAGGACCAGGTCCGCGTCCCGGACCGCCCTCCGCACGTCGTCCGTCACCCGCACCGCGCACGGGGCCTCGGCCTCGATCTGCTCCCGGAGCCGCTCCAGGCGCTCCCGGCCCCGCGCCACCAGCACGAGCTCGCCCACCGAACGGGCCAGCAGCCGCGAACAGGCGGCGCCGATGGCGCCCGTGGCGCCCACCACCGTGGCCCGGGCCGCTTCCGGTGCCACCTCCAGCCGGCGCGCGGCGAGCAAGGTGCCCTCCACCGCGGTGGCCGCGGTGTAGGAGTTGCCCGTGGTCACGGGGATGGGCGACCGACGGGCCACCGTCACCCCGCGGTCGCCCACGATCTTCGTGAAGGCTCCCAGGCCCAGGATCCGCGCCCCCAGTTGCTGCGCCATCTCCGCACACCGCACCAGCCGTCGGTAGACGAACTCGGGGTCCGCGGCGAACAGCATGCGGGGCGTCATGGGGAGCCCGAGGAACCACCCCTCCGCCTGGGCGCCCGTGAGGGAGCGCACGCCCGTGATGTGGGAGACCACGAGGGGCGGCACCCAGCGGAAGGCTGCCTCCACCCACCGGGCCGGCAGGCGGCGGACGAACCGGTACTTGCGGGCGAAGTCTTCCACCTGGAGGGGGTGGATCACGAACGCGAAGCGCTCCACGGCTCCCTCCGTCTCGCCTGGTGGGCTTCGTACAACCCCCGCAGCTCCGGGTCCCGCGGCGGGTTCAACCACTCCACCCGCGGCTCGAAGCCCAACCGGTGCATCCAGTCCACGTACGCCTCCGGGGCGATGCGCTCCGGGGACTCGCGGGCGAACGCCACCACCAGGGCCTGGAACACGTTGGTGCCGGGCGAACGCCCCGCGATCTCCGGGGTCACCGTCACCAACAGCGCCACCCCGCGGCGGCGGAGCTCCTCCACGTCCGAACGGGTCAACGTCTGGCTCAGGACCACCTTGTCCTGCAGGTCGTGGGGCATGTAGCGCCGGATGAAGTGGAAGTCGCCACACACCACCTGTGCCCAACGGAAGTACCTGGGGTAACGGGGTGTGGTCTGCTCCTGCCGTTGCCCCGTCGGGTACAGCCACCGGATCGGCAGCCGCGTGAGGACCGGCAGGAGCAGGCGGGCCAACACCTCCACGCTGCGCAGGGACCGTAGCGGGATGGGCAGGCCCAGGGCGAACAGAAAGTCGCCGTACACCACCTCCGCCCCCGCGCGGGCCACGGCTTCCGCCATGCCGAAGCGATCCACGGAGCTCACCTGCAGGACCCGGCGGCCCCGCAGTGGGTAGCCCACCCGCTCGGGCAGGAAGCGGTCCACCACGTACGGCTCCCACGCGTCCTTGAGCCCGCTGCCGTCCACCACGGGCGTCCGCCGGACGCGGGAGCTGGCGCGCAGGGCGTCCCGCACCCAGTAGCGCCGGCGGCCCGCGCGCAAGACGAGGTCCAGCCCGCCGAGGCCGATGGCGTCCACCCGGCCGTCCAGCTCCTCCAACACCCGCGCGTACCGCCGCAGGTCGCCGTCGGTTCCGACCCTCTCAAGCCGCACGGGCTCGCCCAACAGCTCGAGTTCCACGCGGAAGTCCCGCCGGGAAGACCCCAGGCTCACGCTGACCACGTGCTTCACGACGGATCCAATGTACCACGCGGGCAGCGCCGGCTCGGGCCGCCTACCGCGCCTCCGCGCGCCGGTTCCGCAGGAACAGGATCCGCAGCCCGTCCAGGGTGAGCAGGGGGTCGTGGTGGTGGATGCAGGAGAGCTCCTGCGCCAGCAGCCGCGCCCAGCCGCCCGTGGCGATCACCGTGGCCGGCTCGCCCACCTCCCGCTGGATGCGGCGGACGATCTCCTCCACCTGCCCCACGAACCCGTAGAACACGCCCGCCTGCATGGCGGCCACCGTGGACCGCCCGATGGCCGTCTTCGGCTTCTCCAGGTCGATGCGGGGCAGCTGGGCCGTGTGCTCCGCCAGCGCATCCAGAGAGATGCCGATGCCGGGCGCGATGGCGCCGCCGAGGAAGTCCCCCTCCCGGGAGACCGCGGTGAAGGTGGTGGCGGTGCCGAAGTCGCACACGATGCTGGGGCCCCCGTACTTGGCGAAGGCGGCCACGGCGTTACAGATGCGGTCCGCCCCCACCTCCCGCGGGTTCTCGTACAGGATGCGCATCCCCGTGCGCACGCCAGGCCCGACCACCAGCGGCCGCGTCCCGAAGTACCGCTCGCACAGTTGCTCCATGGTGTCTACCAGCGGCGGCACCACGCAGGAGACCGCCACGTCGCGGACGTCCGTCAACGACAGGCCCTCGTGCGCGAACAGGTCCGCGAACAGGATGCCGTACTCGTCCTCGGTCTTCTCCCAGTCCGTGGAGACCCGCCAGTGCACGCGCGGGCCCGTGTCCCGCTCCGGTTCGGGGTAGACCGCGAGCTTGATCTGCGTGTTGTTCACGTTGATGGCGAGCAGCACCGCTCCCTCCCCGTCAACCGGCCAGCCCGGCGGCCCGCAGCGCGCGGACCGTCGGGACCACCACGAGCACCGCCAACACCGCCTCCGGGAGCCCGTGGGTGACGCCCACGAGGACCGCGGCACCCGGCGGTAGGTCGAACAGCGCCACGATGAGGGCCAGCACGCCCACGGTGTTGGTCAGGCTGCCGGCCACCGCGGCCGCGGCCACGGGGGCCGCCTCACCCCGGAGGACCGCCCACGCGGTCCCTGCCACCAGGGCCGCCGCGAGGGGCGCAAGCCACGGGCGGGCCAGGGCGGCTGCGGCGACGGCGTGGTACGTGTTCGCCAGGGCGTTCCGGGAGACCTCCCCGGATGCGTAAGCGGCCTCGAAGGCTGCAGCGCCGGGGCCGAGCGCTGCGTACGCCGCCGCGCCCACGGCCACCGCGGCCACGGCGCGGGAAGCCCGCTGGCCGAGCAGGGCGAAGGTGTAGTACGCCACGACACCGATCAGGATGCGCGGTCCGAACGCGATCAAGGGGTGCTTGAAGAACGGCAGGGTCGCACGGGTGAAGCTGAAGAAGCCGAACACCGCGCCCACCAGCGCGCCCGCCAGCGGTCCGCGGGCGATCCCGGCCAGGATCGCAGGCACGTGCAGCGTGGTCGCAGCGCCCGCGGGCGTGGGCGCGGGTACGAAGCCCAGCCCCGGGACGGTGGCCAGCAGCGCGGTCGCGGCTCCGAGGACTCCGACCAGGGTGACGTGGGAGGCGTCCAGGCGGAAGCCCCTCCGCGGGCGCGGAGGGACCTCGGGGGAAACCTGCATGCCACACCTCCGTTCCAGTCTGGTGTTCTCCAGTACCGGACGGACCGAACGAGGTTCGGTTCGCCGGGTCCGGCTCCCTGGAAGGATGCCGGCCTTCTGGGCGTAGGCTACCAGACGTCCTGGGTGCCGACAAGCGCGCGACGCGCACGTCCGAGAAACCCTCGCGAACCACCCGACCGGGGTGCTTTAGGCGCGGTCCGCGAGGCCCGGGATGCCGTGCAGCCCGCGGGCGGTGCGCACCGCGCGGCGGCACGCCTCGGCCACCACCTGTGGGACCACTGCGGCCACCGCGTCGTACGCACCCTCCGCCTGGCCTGCGCTCAGGGCGAAGAAGGTGTCGCCGTCCAAGGTGGTGTGGGAGGGAGAGACCGCCATGGCCAGGCCGTGGTGCGCCACGCGGGCCAGCCGGTTGCACTCCACCTTGGAGAGGCGCACGTTGGTGGCCACGACCCCGACCACCGTGTTGTGGCTCAGCATGCGGGGGGGCACGTACCCGCTCTGCAGCAGGGCGGTGGAGCCCACGAACCCACCTGTCTCGGGGTCACGGGTACCCGCGAGCACCGTGCCGTCCGGGTTCACCACGTCGCCCACCGCGTTCACCACCACGAGGGCTGCCACCACCTGGCCTCCACCCAAGGTCGTGCTCCACGTGCCCACGCCGCCCTTCATGGCCCCGATGGCCCCGAAGAGCTTGCCGACCGTAGCACCCGTCCCCGCACCCACCGTGCCCTCCTCCACGGGGCCCGCGCACGCAGCCTCGCACGCCGCGTAGCCCATGGCGGGCCCCGGTCGCGCGTCAGGCCGGCCCAGCCAGAGGTCGAAGATCACCGCCGCGGGCACGATGGGCACCTTGGCCACCACCACGTCGTAGCCCACGCCCCGCTCCTCGAGGTAGCGCACCACTCCGTCCGCAGCCGCGAGCCCGAAGGCGCTGCCGCCGGTGAGCAGCACCCCGTGCACCTCCGCAACCCGGTTCAGGGGGTGGAGGGCATCGGTCTCCCGCGTGCCGGGCGCTCCTCCGCGAACCTCCACGCCCGCTACCGCGCCGGCCTCGCAGAGCACCACCGTGCACCCCGTACCGCCTTCCAGGTCGGTGGCGTGCCCCACCCGGATCCCGTCTACGTCGGTGATGGCCGGCACCGCGTCCCTCCTGGTTAGCTCACCTCTCCGGCCACGATGCGCTTGCACCCGCCGTCGGGCAGGCGCAGGACGAGCGCGCCGTCTTCGTCCACGTCCTCCGCCACGCCCTCGTACACCCCCGAGGGCACGTGCACCCGCACCCGGCGGCCCAGGGTCGTGCTGCGGCTCCGCCACCACTCCAGGAGGGTGGCCCAGTCATGGCCGCGGAACATCTCGTACACGATCTCCAGCTCGCCCAGCAGCGCCTGCAGCAACGCCGCGCGGTCCACCGGGCTGCCCTTGACCTCCAGCAGGGACGTGGCTCCCTCGGGTAGCTCCGCGGCGGGGACGTTGGCGTTAATCCCCACGCCGACCACCACCCAGAGGGCGTCCGGTCCGGCCTCCACCAGGATCCCTCCGACCTTGCGCCGGGCGACCACCAGGTCGTTGGGCCACCGCAGGCCCACGGACAGGCCGCACGCCCGCTCCACAGCCCGGCTGGCGGCCACGCCCACCGCGAGGCTCAGGCGCGGGACCTCGTGCGGCGCGGCGATGGGACGGAGCACCACGGACATCCAGATGCCGCCCGGCGGGGAAACCCACGGCCGGCCCAGCCGTCCCCGGCCCGCGGTCTGCTCCCGCGCCAGGACCACGGTACCCTCCGGGGCGCCCCCTTCCGCGAGGGTACGCGCCACGTCGTTGGTGGAATCGACCCGCTCGAACCAGTGGATGCGCCGGCCCACGTAGCGCGTACGCAGCGCCCGCTCCACCTGCTGCAGCTCTCCCGCGGCCGGGTCGGTCACAGGCGCCGCACCTCCTGGTCGGCCACCGCCGCCACTAGGTCCCGCAACGGCGTGCCGTCCGGCAGCACCAGGTCCGGAGCGACTTCGAATAGCGGCACGAGGACGAACGCGCGCTGGCGCAACCTGGGGTGCGGGATCTCCAGGTCCGGCTCGCACACCACGCGGTCGCCGTACAGCAGCACGTCCACGTCCACGGTGCGGGGACCCCACCGGACCTGCCGCGCCCGCCCCAGGGCCGTCTCCACGCGCTGCGCGCAGGCCAGCAGCGCCCTGGGCTCCAGGGTCGTGCGGACCTCCGCGACGAGGTTCAGGAACGGGCCCTGGGGAACGGGGCCCCACGGCGCGGTCTCGTACACGGAGGACGTGCGCACCACGTGTATGGCCTCCGCCTCCAGGCGCGCGAGGGCTTCCTCCAGGTAGCCGCGTCGGTCGCCCACGTTGGACCCCAGGGACAGAAACACCCGCTCCGTCATACCGCTGACGGGCCCACGCGGGCCGTGCGCCGGCGTTCGACCTGCACCGCCGCGTACGCCACCGGCCCTCCCACGTCCGCGTGCGGCTTGCGGACCTCCACGCGCACCGCCTCCACCCCGGCCAGGCGCAGCAGGCTGTGCGCCACGTCCTCCGCCAGCGCTTCCAGCAGCTGCTTGGGCGGGCCGGTCAGGACCGCCTCCACCCGACGGTACACCTCCCGGTAGTCCACGGTGTCCGCGAGGTCGTCGCTGTGCCCGGCCGGGTGCAGGTCGCATTCCAGCTCCACGTCCACGAAGAACACGCCACCCCGCTCGCGCTCCTCGGCTAGGACGCCGTGGCGGGCGAAGAACGCCATGTCCTTCAACACGATGCGGTCCACGCAGGCCTCCGCAGCCATCCTACCCCACCGGGTTCCACCCACGCACCACCGCGTCCGCCACGCGTACCACCCGCACCATGGCCCGCACGTCGTGCACCCGCACCACGTCCACGCCGAAGGCCACCGCCAGCGCCACCACCGCCGCCGTCCCCTCCACGCGCTCGGCGGGCGGCAGCCCGCCCAGCACGATTCCGATGGTGCTCTTGCGGGAGGGGCCCAGAAGGACGGGGCAGCCGAGATCCCGCAGGGCGCTCAAGTGGCGGACCAGGGCCAGGTTGTGCTCCGGGCGCTTCCCGAACCCGAAGCCTGGGTCCACGATCAACTGGTCGCGGCGGATCCCTCGCGCCTCCGCCCAGCGGATCCGCTCCGCGAGGAAGTCCCGTACTTCCGCCACCACGTCGCGGTACTGCGGGTCGCGCTGCATGTCCTTAGGCGTGCCCTTCATGTGCATGAGCACCACGGGACAGCCGGCTTCCGCCACCACCCGCGCCATCTCGGGGTCAAACCGCAGGGCGCTCACGTCGTTCACCAGATCCGCCCCGGCCGCGAGGGCTGCGCGCGCCACCTCCGCCTTCGTGGTGTCCACGGAGATGGGCACCTGCACCGCGTCGCGCAGGGCCGCCACCGCGGGCACGACCCTACGGAGCTCCTCCTCCACGGGGACCGGGTCTGAACCCGGCCGCGTGGACTCACCGCCCACGTCCAGGAGGTCGGCGCCGTCCGCCACCATCCGCCGGCCGGTCTCCACCACCCGGTCGAGCCAGTCGGGGCCCACGAGCAGCCCGTCGCCGCTGAAGGAGTCCGGGGTCACGTTCAGCACCCCCATGACCAGCGTGCGCTCCCCGAACCGCATCCGCCGCGCGCCGCAACGCATTTCCCGGATGGTCATTCCGCGAGCCTCGCCTCCAGCACCCGAAAGTAGTCGAGGTTGCGGGCCTGCAGGGCCGCGGCCGCCACCTTCGCCACCGCCTCCACCGGTACGAGCCCGACGAACTCCGTGGACACCACCCGGGCACCGAACCGCTCCGCCTCCTCCCGGACCGCCTCGTACAGCACGTCCAGCGGGGCGGCGCGGTAGTCCAGCACGTTCACGGACACCTGGACGCGGCCTCCCGGCAGCGCCCAGCCCGCGGCCTGGACGCCGCGGAACCCGCCGGAGGACTCCCGGATGCGCCGGGCCGCGGCTTGGGCCACCCGCACGTCGTCCGTGTCGAGCTCCAGGTTCCACGCGATGAGCAGGTCGCGGGCGCCCGTGGCCGTGGCGCCGGCCGTGGGGTGCAGCCTGGGCTCGCCCACGTCCGGCGCACGCTCGGGGTTTGCGACCTCGCGCAGCAGCGCCTCGAACCCTCCCCGCCGGATGTTGGGAAGCCACCGGCGCTCCGGCCGCAGGGCGGAGTGCGCGTAAAAGTACACGGGGACGCGGTGGCGTTCCCAGAGGGCGTGGCCGAAGGTCCGGCTCAACGCGACGCAGTCCTCCAGGGTCACGCCCCGGAGGGGCACGAAGGGCACCACGTCCACAGCCCCGATCCTCGGGTGCAGCCCCCGGTGCTGGCGCAGGTCCACGCGCCGGACCGCCACGTCCGCCAGGGCCAGGGCCGCGTCCACCACGGCCTGCGGGGGCCCCACGAAGGTGAACGCCGAGCGGTGGTGAGCCCAGTCCGCGGACACGTCCAGCAGCCGGACGCCCGGTGTGGACCGGACGGCCGCCGCCAGCTCCTCCACCACCTCCGCACGCCGTCCCTCGCTGACGTTGGGCACGCACTCCACCAGCGCACTCAAACCCGTCCCCTCCCGTAGCGACCGTGTATCATACGGACGAGACCTCCATGCCGGAAGAACGACGCCGCGCCGAGCGCCTGAGCCGACTGCTGTCGCTGATCCTGAGGCACCGACCGGACGCCTTCGGGCTGTCCCTGGACCCCCACGGCTGGGTGCCCGTGGAGGACCTGCTGGCCGCGGTGCGCAGGCAGCGGGAGTGGCACGACGTGAGCGAGCACGACCTGGAGGCGGTGGCGCGCCTTCCGGGCCGCCAGCGGTTCGAGCTGCGCGAAGGACGCATCCGGGCCCGCTACGGCCACAGCGTCGCCGTACAGCCTGAGGGGACACCCTGCCGCCCCCCCGAGTGGCTGTACCACGCCACCTCGCCGGACCGGGTTGCCGCGGTCCTGTCGGAGGGCCTCCGGCCGGGCGGCCGACGGTTCGTCCACCTGTCCCTCACCCCGCTTCAAGCTCGGGAGGTCGGCCAGCGGCACAGCGCGGAGCCGGTGGTCCTCACGGTCCTGAGCCGCCGGGCCTCCGAGGCCGGTGTGGCCTTCTACCGGGCCGCGCCCGACGTGTACCTGGCCGACTCCGTCCCTCCCGCCTTCCTGCTGGCGCCAGGCACCCTGCCCCGGGCGGCTACTCGCGAACCGGCGAGAAGTGGACGACCGTGACCCAGTCCTCGAGGGTGACGGGACGGCCGTAGATGGAAGAGAGGAACTCCAGCAGGTCCTCGTGGCGGCGCAGCTCCGGGTGGTCCCGCTCGATCTCCCGGGGGGTCAGGTCCCTCACCTGCTTGAACTCGGTGCGGTCGATCACCGCGCAGAAGATCTTCTGCCGTTCCCCGAACCGCCGCCCCACGGTCACCCACACGATCTGGCCTTCCCGGTACTTGTCGCGTTTGTCGCCGAGCCGGATGGTGGCCGTCTTCCGACCCTGCCGGAGCTGCTCTGCGAACACGCTGGAGTAGAAGTTCAGGGCGTACACCCGGCCCTCCTCACGGGGCGACCATCCTCACCGTCGCCACCCGGTCGCCCCGACGTTTGGACCCCACCGCGACCTCCTTGCCCTCCAGGGTGTAGCGGATCTGGACCTGCTCCAAGGCGGCCAGGGTGGGGTTCACGATCTGCGGGGGCGGTTGGAACAGCCGGTCCGCGGCCACGTCCGTGGCGTCCCGGAAGAACTGGCGCCACTGCGCGCGGTCCTCGGGCAGGGCCCGCACCCCGTCCATGGCGATCTCCAGGTGTGCGGCACCCCCCTCCAGCCGAACCGAGCGCACGGTGTTCTCGCCCACAAAAGTCTCCGTCAGGTTGCGGACGATGGCCTCCGCGCTGGGCGGCCGACGGCTTTGCTCGTACCGGTACTGCCACACGCCCAACAGCACCGCCATCACCGCCACCGCCGCCGTGTACAGGAGCACCGGCCGCAGGATGTCGTCCTTTGCCCTGCGCTTCGCCAAGACCTCCCTCGCCCGCCCGCGTTCGCCCGGAAGTATACTATAAGTTGCGCGTGGGAGGTGTCGGCGGTGGAACGTGCGGCGCTGGTTGTGGTGGACCTCCAGAACGACTTCTGCCCCGGCGGAGCTCTCCCGGTGCCGGAGGGGGACCGCATCGTGCCCGTGGTGAACGCGCTCGCAGAGACCTTCAGCCGCGCAGGCCGGCCGGTGGTGGCAACCCAGGACTGGCACCCGCCCGACCACGTCTCGTTCCGGGAGCGGGGTGGGCCCTGGCCGGTGCACTGCGTGCAGGGCACGCCCGGCGCGGAGCTGCATCCCGACCTCCGGCGTGAGCCCATCACGCACATCGTCCGCAAGGCGTACCGCCGCGACCAGGAGGCGTACTCGGGGTTCGAGGGCACGGGGCTGGCGGAGCTGCTGCGGGGGCTCGGGGTGGAAGAGGTGTACGTGTGCGGGCTCGCGACCGACTACTGCGTGAACGCCACCGCCCTGGACGCGGCCCGCGCGGGCTTCCGCACCGCGGTGGTGGAGGACGCGGCGCGGCCGGTGTTCCCCGAACAGGTCGCGGACCGCCGCCGGGACTGGGAGCAGGCAGGCGTGCGGGTGGTGCAGGCTGCCGACCTGGTGGCGGCCGCGCGCCCCTGACCCCTAGCCGCTCGCTTCCGGCTTCGGTCTCAGGGACGGCACCACGGACGGCGCGGGCTTGGTCTCCGCGTCCGCAGTCCGCGCAGCCGCGGCGGGTTCTGCCTCCAGGGGCTGGCCCGCCAGCAGCCGGTCGAGTTCCTCCGCGTCCAGGGACTCCTTCTCCAGCAGGGCCCGGGCGATCAGCTCCAGCTTGTCCCGGTTGGCCTCCAGGATCTGGCGGGCCCGGGCGTAGCACTCGTCGATGATCCGCCGGACCTCCTTGTCGATCTCGTACGCGATCTCCTCGCTGTAGTTCCGGCTCTCCACCAGGTCCCGGCCCAGGAACACCGGGCCGTGCCGCTTACCGAGCGACATGGGCCCCAGCTTCTCGGACATGCCGAAGTCGGTGACCATCTTGCGGGCCATGTCCGTGGCCTGCTCGAAGTCGTTCTCCGCGCCCGTGGTGACCTCGCCGAACACGATCTCCTCCGCCACGCGCCCGCCCATGGCCACGGTGATCTCGTCCAGCAGCTCCGCACGGGTGCGGGTGTAACGGTCCTCCGGCGGCATGCCCATGACGTAGCCCAACGCCATGCCCCGGGACACGATGGTCACCTTGTGGGGCGGGTCCGCGTGGGGCAGGAGCTTGCGCAGCAGGGCGTGGCCGGCCTCGTGGAAGGCCACCAGTTCCCGCTCCCGCTGGGACAGGACACGGCTACGGCGCTGCGGGCCCGCGATCACCCGCTCCACCGCCTCGTCGAACTCCGCCATGGTGATGCGCCGCTTGTTGCGCCGCGCGGCCAACAGCGCCGCCTCGTTCACCAGGTTGGCCAGGTCCGCGCCCGAGAACCCGGGCGTGCGCTTGGCCAGGACCTCCACGTTCACGTCCTCCGCCAGGGGCTTGCCCCGCAGGTGGACCTCCAGGATGGCCTTCCGGCCCTTGGTGTCGGGGTTGTCCACCACAATCCGGCGGTCGAACCGCCCCGGCCGCAGCAGGGCGGGGTCCAGGATGTCGGGCCGGTTGGTGGCCGCGATGACGATGATGCCCGCGTTGGGGTCGAACCCGTCCATCTCCACCAGGAGCTGGTTCAGGGTCTGCTCCCGTTCGTCGTGGCCGCCGCCGAGCCCTGCCCCGCGCTGCCGGCCCACGGCGTCGATCTCGTCGATGAACACCAGGCACGGGGCGTTCTTCTTGGCCTGGTCAAAGAGGTCCCGCACCCGACTGGCCCCCACGCCGACAAACATCTCCACGAACTCCGAGCCGGAGATGGAGAAGAACGGAACCCCTGCCTCCCCCGCCACGGCCTTCGCCAGGAGGGTCTTACCCGACCCCGGCGGGCCCACCAGCAGGACCCCACGCGGGATCTTGGCCCCCAGGGCCTGGAACTTCTTCGGGTGCTTGAGGAACTCGATGATCTCCTGCAGCTCCTCCTTGGCCTCGTCCACCCCGGCCACGTCGTCGAAGGTCACCTTCGGCTTGGACTCCTGGTGCAGCCGCGCCCGGCTCTTTCCGAAGGAGAGCGCCTGGTTGCTGCCCGACTGGGCCTGCCGGATCATGAGGAACCAGAGCCCGATAATGAGTAGCAAGGGCAGGAAGCTGCTCAGGAGGTTGGGCCACGGCGAGTTCCGGGCCGGCGCTTCCACCGCGAAGGGGATCCCCTTCTGCCGCAGCAGGGCCTGGATCTGCAGGGTGGCTTCCTTGGAGTACGTAGTCCGGAAGGGTTGGCCGTCCTTCCGCTCGCCGGTGATGGTGCTGTTGTCCTCGTTGAACACCACCTTGCCGACCACCTGGCCCTGCTCCACCAGGCTCAGGAACTCGCTGAAGTCGATGGACCGGGGGACCGTACGGGTGCTCCGGTACATGGGCACCAGCACGAACAGCACCACGGCCACCACCAGCGCCCAGATCACCAGGCTGCGCACGTACCGGTTCGCCACCCGCTAGCCTCCTCGCGCGGCCACGGAGTCGTTCACCCAGTATATCATCGGCTCGCGTCCTCCTCGGGTACACCTGCGTGCAGGGGCCAGGCGCGTAGTCGCAGGCAGTGCTCCGCACCCGGAGCGGGCCTGGCCGCCTCCGACACGCGGCGTCCGACCACCCAGAGCACGACGCCGTCTTCTGTCGCCACCACCGCCACCCGGTCTCGCTCCCACCGCGGCACCTTCAGGTCCGTGAACAGGTCCTGCAGCTTGCGGCTACCCCGGGAGAGCCGGATCCGGTCGCCAGGTCGCCGGGTGCGCAGCAGGAGGGGCGAGGACGCCCACCGCACGTCCAGGGCCGCCTCCCACTCGCCCCTCCGCTCGCTCAATTCCACCGGCTCCACCGCGGCCTCCACGAGCAGCCCCAGATCGGGAGAGAGGACGCGGCCCGGGACCGGGAGCTGCACGGGCTCGGGGCGGCTCCGGTCCTCCGCGCGCCCGACCCAGAACGTGTCTGCCTCCACCCGCACGCACACGCCTCTCGGCAGGACGGCTTCACTGCCCGTCCGCCCGCAGCAGACGAGCCTGCGCGCCTCCTCTGTGTGAACGAACGACGGACCTGCGGGGTTTCCCACACGTGCCAACTCCCGCAGGAGCCGCCGCTGCAGGGCGACCGGCAAGCCCGCGAAGGCGTCCCGTCGGACCCGCCAGCCACCGTCTACGGGAGACGCACACGCCCTCTTAGCCTCCTCCACCCAGCGGGCCCACACCTCCTCCTCCGCCCGCACGACCTCCGCCAGATGGCCCAGCGCCTCCGGTAGCCTGGGGTTCTCAGACGCCAGGAGCGGCAGGACCGTGTGGCGCACGCGGTTCCGCTGCACGGCCGTGTCGCGGTTCGTCTCGTCCTCCCTCCACGGCTGTCCCAACCGGGACAGGAACGCCCCCAGTTCCGCCCGCCGGGTCCACAGCAAAGGCCGGACCACGTCCAAACCCGGGGCCAGAGCCCTCCGGGGCAGGATCCCAGCCAGTCCCCCCACCCCGGTCCCGCGCAGGAGCCGCAGCAGCACGGTCTCCGCCTGGTCGTCCAGGGTGTGGCCGGTGGCGACCACCGTGGCGCCGAGTTCGCGCGCCATGTCGGCCAGCCCCGCGTACCGGGCGGCCCGGGCGCGCGCCTCCAGGTTCGGCCCCCGCAGGTCCGCGAGCCGCCGCACCAGGAACCGCAGGTCAAGGCGGCCAGCCAGGTCCTGTACGAACGCCGCGTCTTCGTCCGCGGAAGGCCTTAGACCGTGGTGCACGTGGCCTACAGCGACTTCCAGTGCGAACTCCGGAGCGAGGGCGAAGAACGCGTGGACGAGGCCCACGGAGTCACGGCCGCCGGAGCACGCCACCAGCACCCGGTCCCCTGGCCGCAGCAGGCCGTGCTCGAAAGCCGTACGGGCTACGGCGCGGACCAGCTCATCCTGAGGGCTCGCTACCGGCACGGGGGACCGTGCGGACTCCGGCTGCGGTCGCGGGGTCGGCAACCTACTCCCCTCGGTGGTGGCGGCGGAGGGCTTCGAACCCCCGACACCGCGGGTATGAACCGCGTGCTCTGACCAACTGAGCTACGCCGCCCCGATCCCAGTATACCGCACGCAGGACGCGACGAACCCGACGGACAGCTCCGTGGGCCCTGGGCGGGAGCTTACAGGTGGATCCTGCGAGGAGGACCTTGCGGTCAGAAATGAAGAGTCCCGGCCCACCGCCGGGACTCCAGAGTCTTACCCCTTGTCCTCCAGGTGGGCCGGGGTGCGTGGTCTACTCAACGGGGCACCACCTCCTTTCCCTCTGGCCACCCCCGCCCCGGCGGACGCCGATTCGCCGGGGCCTAGGACTCTTGCGCGCACCCTAACACACACGGCTGGCGGTGTCAAACCTCAAGGCGCTACCATGCTGGCGATGGCGCGCCGGGCGGTGCTGGGGCTGGTGGCGCTCGTGGCGGTCTCCGCCGCCCTGCGGTTCTGGAGGCTCGGGGAGCCCGGCCGGCAGTACTTCGACGAGATCTACTACGCCCGCACCGCGCGGGAGTACCTCCTGGGCCAGCCCATCTACGAGTGGACCCACCCCCCGCTGTCTAAGTTGCTCGTCGCCTTAGGGGTCCGCGCCTTCGGGTTCGAGCCCTGGGGCTGGCGGTTCGTTCCGGCGCTGTTCGGCACGCTGTTGGTCGCGGGCCTGTACGCCCTCGGCCACCTGGCCTCGGGCCGGCCGCAGGTGGGGCTGGCCGTGGCCGGGCTGGGGGCGGTGGACTCCATCTGGCTGGTGGAGTCGCGGATCGCCAAGCCTGAGGTGTTCCTGGTGACCTTCTCGGTGCTGGCCTACGCGTGCGGGTGGGCTGCGGTGCGCAGCGGCCGGTGGAGTTGGCTGCTGGCCGCGGGCCTCATGGCCGGTGCGGCCTGCGCCACCAAGTGGACAGGGGCTGCGGCCCTCGCGGTCCTCGCGGCCCTGGTGGCGGGCGCGTGGAGGCGGGGTTGGGTCCGGTGGCCGTGGTGGACGCTCGTCCTGAGCCTGGTGGCGGCACCCGCGGCGGTGTACGCGGCTTCGTACGTGCCCCACCTCTTGCGCGGCGAAGGGTTGAGCGACCTCGTGCGGCTGCACCGCAACATGTACCAGTACCACGCCACCTTGCAGGCGACCCACCCCTACGCGAGCCCGTGGTGGTCGTGGCCGTTGCTCCTGCGGCCCATGTGGTATCACTACGAGGCGGCGGCCGGCCGCATGTCCGGGGTGTTCGCCGTGGGGAACCCGCTGGTGTGGTGGGCGATCCTCCCCGCAGTGGCCGCCCTTGGCCTGCGCGCAAGACGAGAGCCCGTGGACGCGTTCGCGCTCTGCGGCTTCCTCCTGACATACCTCCCGTACGCGTTCGTCGGGCGGCTGTTGTTCGTGTACCATTTCACGCCGGTGCTGCCCTTCGGCTACCTGGCCCTGGCGCGGGGCCTGGAGGAGGTCGCCGCGCTGCGGCCAGGGTGGGTACGGGCCTACTGGGTCTGTGCGGCTGCGGTGTTCACCTACCAGCTGCCCGTCCTCGTAGCCTACCCGGTGCCCGCCACGTGGTTGCGCTGGTGGACGTGGGCGCGGTCGTGGGTGTAGCGCACATCCGACGGGTGAGGGAGCGGAGATGACCCTGGTGCTGATCCTGACCTCGGTGCTGCTGGGTGCGGGCGGGCAGGTGCTGCTCAAGATGGGGGCGTTGCGGGTGGGCCCGACCGCGGACGTGGGTCTGCTCCTGTGGCGCATCGTGACGAGCCCTCACATCCTGGCGGGGTTCGGCCTGTACGCGGTGGCGAGCGTCCTGTGGATCGCGGTCCTCTCCCGAGCCCCGCTGAGCCTGGCTTACCCCATGCTGTCCTTGGGTTACGTGATCGTCCTGTTGGCGTCCGCATACGTCTTCGGCGAGACCATCCCCGCGGTGCGGGTGGCCGGGATCGCCGCCATCGTCCTGGGGCTGGTCCTGGTGAGCAGCAGCGCGTGAAGGCTGAATTGACGCAGTCGGTCAGGGCACTCGCCGGAGGAGTCAGCGCCTTCGTGCCGTGCCACAACGAAGAGGGCAACGTGGAGGCGGTGGTCCGGGGCCTCCTGACCACCCTCGGCGCGCTGGGCGTCCCCTTCGAGGTGGTCGTGGTGGACGACGGCAGCACCGACCGCACCGCGGAGGTGGTGCGGCGCCTCGCCCAGCAAGACCGCCGGGTCCGGCTCGTCCAGCACCCCCGCAACATCGGATACGGTGCGGCCCTGCGGACGGGGTTCGCCTCCGCGCGCTACCCATGGGTGTTCTTCACCGACGGGGACGGGCAGTTCGACCCTCGCGACTTCGTGCGCCTGGTGCCCCACACGGCGTCCGCGGACCTGGTGGTGGGCTACCGGGCCCGGCGGCAGGACCCGCCTCACCGCAGGCTGTTCGGGTGGCTTTGGAACGTCCTGGTGCGGCTGTGGTTCGGGGTGCGGGTACGCGACGTGGACTGCGCCTTCAAACTCCTGCGACGGGAGGTGGTCCGCGGCCTCCCTCTCCGGTCCACGGGTGCCTTCGTCAGCACGGAGCTGCTTTGCCGTGCTGCCGGACGCGGGGCCCGCATCGTCGAGGTCCCGGTCCCGCATCACCCCCGGCGGTGGGGCCGACAGAGTGGTGGGCGTCCGGACGTGGTGCTGCGGGCGTTCTGGGAACTGTGGAAACTGCGGGCGGAGCTGCGGGGTCGGGTCTAGAGGGCGGCCAGGGCCTGCCGGGCCCAGCCGAGCACCTTCTCGGCGTCCGCCGAAGCCTGGTCCGCGTCGGCCTCGGTGTAGAGCTCCTGCGGTGGGGTGTCCGACTCCTCGTCGCCGTAAGAGGAGAGCTCCCGTTCGCGCCCCAGGCGGCGTGAGATGGAGGCCACTTCGGGCAGCTCCGCTCGAAGGGGGGCGGGAAGCGGTCGGCCTGCTGTCGCAACGCCGTGCCCACGTCGTGCACGCGCGGCACCTCCACCCCTACAGGTACAAGGGGCGCAGGCGTGCGGCTTCCTCCGGGGTCTTGAGGACGGGCCGTACGTCCGCCAGGACGCCCTCCTGGCGGAGGCCCGCCAGCAAACGCTCTACGGCCTCGTCCGCGGCCTGGAGCACGTCGTGCCGGGCCAGCTTTGAGGCGGGCAGACCGCGGACCACCAGGAGCAGGTCGATGACCGACCGCGGCCCGGCCTCCCGCGGGCCACGGAGCCGAACAACACCGCGGACACGAGGGCCTCGCCGAGGGTCTCCTCCAGGGCCCTCACGTACGCCTCGGCCACGGCCCGCAGCCGGTCGCTCAGCTCCCCGGAAGCCTGCCCGACGGCACCAGGGTAGCACCTCCTCGCCTGGCTGCCGCCTTCAGAAGCCGCAGGGACTCCCACAGGCGCGCCGCTTCCACCAGGTCTTGAGGATGGACTCCTTCCCTCGCTCCACAGGCGAGCACGGAGCGGCGCCGCTGCTACGGCCCACCGTCGGCAGGACTCCCGGCCCTCCCTCGAGAACAGCTCCACGGTCCCGACGTCCTGCCCAAGGCTCTACTCGTGGAAGAAGACTCCACCCCTGTCCCGTACGGGGGCGGCTGGCAGCTCTTGCTGTTGACGCAGCCGCAAGCCGTCTCGCCCTCTGGCCGCAAGATTCCCCTATCGCCCCGCGCCGCCGCGCTGCTCGCGCACCTCGCACTCGTCGGCCCCACTCGGCGTTCGACGGTCGCCATGTTGCTGTGGCCTGACGCAGAGGGTCCGAGCGCCCGCAACAACCTGCGCCAGCTCCTCCACCGGCTGCGCCGTTCGGTGCCGGTGGTCAGAGGGCGGGAGGTGCTGTCCCTGGACGAAGCCGCGTCCGTGGACCTGCGCCGGTTCCGGGAGCTCGTCCTGCAGGGATGCGGCCCCGAGGCCTTGGCGGAGTTCTCGCTGCCCGAGGAGATCCCGGGAGCGGACGAGCTGGGCTGGGGAGCCCTCCACCTCACGCTGCAGACGGAGTACGCACGGTTGCGGCGGGCCGCCCTTGCAGCTGCCGCGGCGCGTGCGGACCGCTTGGCTTTTGAGGGCGACCTGCAGGGCGCCATCAGCCTGGCCACGGCGGTCGCGGACGCGGAGCCTACCTCCGAGGCGGGCTGGCGCAGACTCATCCTGCTGCACCGCCAGAACGGCGACCGGGCCGCGGCGCTGGAAGCCTACCGGCGTTGCCGCCGGTCCCTGCGGGCCATGCTGGACGTCGAGCCGTCCCTGGAGCTGCAAGCGCTCGCCGAGGTTGAACCCGAAGCCGGCCACACCTACGTCCTGTCGGTTTCAACCGGCGCCACGTGGGGTGCTTCGCTCTTGGACCTCGCCACCGGACGACGCCAGTGCTTTCCGGACCCTGCCTCACTGTTGGACTTCCTGACGCGGCCCAGGACCTCGCGATCAGAACCGAGACTTCCCGGAACACGTCCCGACGGCCCGCCCCAGGAGCCGTAACGCGCCGGTAACGCCCGACCCGTAGTCTGGTGACGACCGCCTGGCCAGGTTTTTCCTGGAAAGGGCGGACAATCTTGCGGAGGTGAGGGTGCGTGAACATTCGAAGCATCGCGGCAGCGGTAACGTGTGCGCTCCTCGTAGCGTGCGGCACCGTCGGACCCGGACAGCTGGCTACGGTGACGAACACCTACACGGAAGCAGCCGGCGACGTGAACAGCAGCGCCGGTGGTACGCAGTACGACGTCACGAAGCTCGTGACCCGCAGGATTGACAACCCTCCGTTCGGCTCCTACGACACGCTGCAGATCGAGGTCACGTTCGCGCAGGACGTGGTGTTGCCCCCTCCAGACAGGGTCCCGCCTATCATCTTTAACGACGAATTGACCGTGGGGATCGGTCTCGACACCGACCAAAACCCGACCACCGGCACGACCCTGAACTGCCCCGCGGGGAATGGCGGAAACGGGAGTTGGCCCGGCAACGACTACTACGTCTTCGAGAGCGGCGTGCCTGGACAAGCGCGTCTACCGAACGGGAACTTCGTCGTGCAGAACGCAGCGGGCACGGCCGTGGGCGAGGCCGTCGTCTCGGTTTCCGAAAAGGTCCTCACCATGAACATCAGCCTGTCCACGCTGGGGGGTGACGACGGCATCGCCGAGGTGCGCGGCTGGTTCGGGAACGGTTTCTTCAATTACACCGACAATTACACCGACTGCGCCCCCAACCCGCTCGGGAGCGTCGTCACGCGGAAGTAGCTAACAGCGTTCAGTCCGTCTGAGGGGCCCCGTACGCGGGGCCCCTTCTTTTCACACCCTCGCCAGACAGGAGCCGCAACGCCCACCCCGCTGCGACGAGCCCCGCGACCGCGACCATCTGCGGCACCGGCGGGGCGAACAGCCTCCAGACCGCCACCCAAGCCGATGCGGCGTGCTCGGCAAAGCTGGCGAGGTACGCGAAACCGTAGACGAGGTTCAGCAACAACGCCGCGGAGACCGCAGCCGACAGGCACCTCCCCGCCGTTCCCCAGGACCAGGCGAGGAGGACGAACGGCACCGCGGGGAACAGGTAGCGCTCGTGCATCCGGGTGGCGAAGGCGAAGACCGAGGCGCTGGCCGCGGCAGCACCCAAGGCTGCAAGCCCCACCTCCCCCCGGCCTGCCACCCGGGCGCCGGCCCAGGCCACCGCCCCGAGAGCCAGCACAGCCCCCCAGACGCCCGCGGGCAGGGCCAGCACCACGGTGGCGTCCGGCTTCCAGTTCCACCCGAGGAGGTACCAGAGGTTGAGGGCGTTCACCGACCCGTACGGGTAGGTCGCGGCCGCCCCAAGCGCCAACCGCACGAGGTCCCAGGGCCAGAGTCCGAACAAGAACCCGCAGCCGACCACCGTGGCGAGGGCACTTCCTGCGGCAGCGAGCAGGCGCACCCCCGGCCAGCCCTGTGTCAACCCGAGCAGCAGCACCACCCCCGCCGCCGCGTACTGGGGCTTGGTGAGGGCTCCCAGGGCCAACAGCAAGCCTGCCCACCCAGGTCTCCCGTTCTGCCAGGCCCAGGCACTGCCCACCAGCCACGCCACCGCCACCGACTCCGCCTGGCCCCACCAGGGTCCGGCGAGCAGGACCGCGGGGTTCCACAGGTAGGCCACGGCCGCAAGCCCTGCCCGCGGCCCTCCCAGCCGCCACAACAAGTACGCCACCGCGAAGTCCGCCACGGCCGGCGGTAGCTTCAGCACCTCGGGCGTGAGGAAGGGGAAGCTCCGCACCAGCAGGCCCAGGGGCCACAGCACGAGGAGGTAGCCGGGCAGGTAGTCCACGAAGACCCCCGGTGCGTAAAAGGCCCGGGGCCCGACCTCCGCCAGCCGCAGGGACCAGCCGTGGAACGCCGCTAGATCCACCGCGTGGCCGGGTACCCACAGCAACGCAACCCGCACCACGCCCGCCGCGGCCCAAACGGCGACCTGAAAACCTCTTGGCAAACTCCCGGTCCCCTAGTGGTTGTTCTTCCGCTGGGGCCGATGGTAGCACGCCACGACGTCGGCTAGCGGGCTCCGTAAAGCCTTACCCGGAAACCTGAACCGTGCGCGTGGTGTGTAGTTGGACTCAGGGGGTGCAACGGGCCCTGAGTACCGGATGGAGACCGCTCCCGCAGGAGCGATGCAACAAGACCACCCGCTCGAGCGCCGCGATCCCGTCAGTCGCGAACGTTTCCGTGGTAGCCGGCTGCACGCGGCTCAGGCGTTGGACACGTGAACCGGCGGCTCCGTCCGGCCATCCAGGACCCGCCACACCTGCACGGCCTCGGCTTGCGTTGGCGCATCGTCCGAAAGGACTTCTCCCGCCACCGCAGCCAGCACCGGCTTTCCAGTAGCCCGCTGGAGCACCTCCGCCCTCCGCCGGGCACGCCGCACGTCCTGCGCGGTCACCGTACCGGAAACCTCCGCCACCAGGTACACCTCCCCACCGTCCAGCAGCCCCGCCACCGCCACGTCCGCCCGTTCCTCAGGGCCGATGCGACCGGCGTCCAGCGCGTCGTCCAGGAGGACCCCCAGCTGCTGGTGGTCCACCAGCCAGATGCGGCGCAGGGAGTAGTGTCGCAGCCCGCGAGGTAAGTTGCGCTCGGGCAGTGCTCTGGTGGGCGCAGCGGACGTATCCCTCCGGCAGGCACCTGCAAGGGGTCTCCCCCGCGATGAACTATTGCCGTCCCGGGCGCTCGTCCCGTCTCTACAGCGTCTGCGGCTTGATGGGGGTCAGGGGCTCACGGAGCGGGACCAGGGCGTAGTGTGGCACGGCCCACTCCACGAGGGGCGAGGAGTTCAGGGCCCTGAGCACCCTCGGCAGGTCGGCGGGGTTCGAGGCCCTCAGGACCCAGTAGTCGTCTCCCCGCCGCGCCACACTCAACCCCAGCCCGCGCAGCAGCGCCTCGACCTGCGCGGGACGTGCGTCGTCGAAGAACCGCACCCGGACGAGCCCGGGCAGGCGGCCCCACAAATTCCTGCTGACCCGCTGGCCGCAGGATTCCGGCCGGCTCTATCGAAGCGCCCGGTGGAGGGCCCGATGCGGGTAGGGGTGCCCAGGGAGCGCAAGGACGGGGAGTACCGGGTGGGGATCACCCCTGCCGGGGTGATGCAGCTCGTGGAGGCCGGCTGCCAGGTGGTCCTCGAGAGCGGCGCGGGCGAGGGGAGCGGATTCTCCGACGACGACTACAGCCGCCGCGGTGCCCGGATCACCCGGGACCGTACGGAGGTGTGGGGCTGCGACCTGGTCATGAAGGTGAAGGAGCCTCTGCCGGAGGAGTACGGGTACCTGCGGCCCGGCCTCGTCCTGTTCACCTACCTCCACCTGGCGGCGGACGAGCGCCTGACGCGCGAGCTCCTGGGGTCGAAGGTGGTCGCGGTCGCGTACGAGACCGTCCAGCTCCCGGACGGCGAGCTCCCGCTGCTGACCCCCATGAGCGAGGTGGCGGGCAAGCTGGCGGTGCAGGAGGCGAGTTACTACCTGAAGCGCACCCACGGGGGAAAGGGCACGCTGCTCGGCGGGGTGACCGGCGTGGCACCGGGCACGGTGGTGATCCTGGGCGGTGGGGTGGTGGGCACGAACGCGGCCAAGGTGGCGCTCGGCATGGGCGCCCAGGTCACGGTGCTGGAGCGCAACCCGAGGCGCATGGCCCACCTGGACGACGTGCTGCACGGCCGCATCCAGGTGCTCATGAGCAACCCGTACACTGTGGAGCAGGCGGTGGCGTACGCGGACGTGCTGGTGGGGGCGGTGTTGATCCCCGGCGCCCGGGCCCCGCGGCTCGTGACCCGGGACATGGTCCGCACCATGAAGCCGGGGTCGGTGGTGGTGGACGTGTCCATCGACCAGGGCGGGTGCGTGGAGACCATGCGGCCCACGACCCACAGCCACCCGGTGTTCGAGTGGGGAGGGGTCATCCACTACGGGGTGACGAACATGCCGGCGGCGGTCCCCCGTACGTCCACCGTGGCGCTCACCAACGCGACCATCGGGTACGCCATCGCGCTGGCGCGCAAGGGCTGGCGGGCAGCCTGCCGGGACGACCCGGCGCTGGCCCGAGGCCTGAACGTGGTCGAAGGGGCCGTCACCCACCCGGCCGTGGCCGACGCGCACGGCCTCCCGTTCACGCCGGCGGAGGAGATCCTCCGGGAGGCTTAGGCGCCGTCCCCGTTCTGTACGAGGGCCTTCCGGAACAGGCGCTCAGGGGTTGGGCAGGTTCGCGAAGAGGGCCTCCACCGACTCCGGGAATTCAGGCCGGATTCGGCCTGCCGCGATCTCCTCGAGCGCGATCGTGACGGGGTTCTGGGAGTCCACGTCCACCAGAGGCAGCTGGCCGGCCCGTAGCTCCCTGGCCCGCTTGGCCGCCAGTATCACCAGCAGGTACTTATTCGGCACCCGTTCCAGAAGCGTCTCGATGGGCGGACGGATCATAATCCCCTCCTGTGCTGTCCACCGGTATTGTACCGGGTCGGGGCCAGCAGGAACGAGGGTCCGGGCGGCAAAGACCTCCCCAGGGGGTGACCGACCGACGATGGCGACGGTAGAGGTCCGGGCGGCGACCACAGGCACGGTCCCCGAACGGTTCCTCCAGGCGGTGGCGGAACGGGGCAACCGGGTGGCCATGCGGCACAAAAAGCGGGGCCTGTGGCACGCCATCACCTGGGCGGACTACGGGCGGGCTGCGCAGGAGGTGGCCTGCGGGCTCGTGTCCCTGGGACTGGAGCCTGGCCAGGCCGTGGCCATCATCGGCAACAACCGGCCCGAGTGGCTGTTCTGCGACATGGGGGCGCAGCTGGCCGGCTGCCTCTCCGTGGGCGTGTACGCCACGAACCCCCCGGAGCAGTGCGCGTACGTGCTCGGCCACAGCCAGGCCCGCGTGTTCTTCGTGGAGGACGAAGAGCAGCTGGACAAGGCTCTCGAGGTGCGCGGCCGGCTCCCGCACCTGGAGCGCATCGTGGTCATGGACCCGGAAGGGCTGGGGGACTTCTCCGACCCGCAGGTGATGACCCTGGACGAGCTCAGGACGCTGGGGAGGGCGGCCTGGGACCCCGAAGGGCTGCGGGCGCGAATGCAGCGCCTGTCCGAGGACGACGTGGCAATCCTCCTGTACACCTCCGGCACCACCGGCCCGCCCAAGGGGGCCATGCTGACCCACCGCAACCTGCTGTGGACCGCGGAGGCGCTGGGGCGGGCGAACCCCCTGTACCCGACGGACACGTCGCTGTCCTTCCTGCCCCTTTCGCACATCGCGGAGCGGATGCTGAGCGTGTACCTCCCGCTGGTGTGGGGGTTCGTGGTCCACTTCGCGGAGAGCTTGGACACGCTGTTCCAGAACCTGCAGGAGGTGCGGCCCACCATCCTGTTCGCGGTGCCGCGCCTGTGGGAGAAGCTGCACGCCCAACTCGAGCTGCACATGCAGGACGCGGACTTCCTGAAGCGCACCACCTACCGGCTTGCGGTGGCCGTGGGGCGCCGGTACGCCCTCCGCCGGCTACACGGCGAGCCAGTCCCCGCGGGGCTGCGAATCGCCCACGGCCTGGCGGAGGTGCTCGTGCTGCGGCCCCTGCGCCAGCGTCTGGGGCTGGACCGGGTTCGGTTCGCGGTCTCCGGGGCGGCTCCCATCGCGCCCGAGATCCTGGAGTTCTACCACGGCATCGGGGTCCGGATCCGGGAGGTGTACGGGCAGACCGAGGGCAGCGGCCCCACCACCATCCACCAGGGCGACCGGATCCGCCTGGGGACCGTGGGGCAGCCCCTGCCGGGCGTGGAGGTGCGGATCGCGGAGGACGGCGAGATCCTGGTCCGCGGGCCCAACGTGTTCTGCGGCTACTTCCGCGACCCCGAGGCCACCGCGGCCACGTTGCGGGACGGCTGGCTCCACTCCGGCGACGTGGGCGAGATGGACCCGGACGGGTTCCTCCGCATCACCGACCGCAAGAAGGACCTGATCGTGAACGCTTACGGCAAGAACGTCGCCCCCGCCTACGTGGAGAACAAGCTGAAGGCCAGCCCCTACGTGCACGACGCCGTGGTGATCGGCGACCGGCGCCCGTACCTGGTGGCGTTGGTGGTCATCGACGAAGACCACGTGGCGCAGTGGGCCCAGGACCGCCGCATCCCCTTCTCCACCTTCGCGGACCTGAGCGGCAACGAGCAGGTCCGGGAGCTGATCGCCCAGGAGGTGGAGCGGGTGAACCGTACCCTCAGCAGCCCCGAACAGGTGAAGCGGTTCGCCATCCTCCCCAAGCGGCTGTACCAGGAGGACGGCGAAGTCACCCCGACCCTGAAGGTCAAGCGCAAGGCGATCCAGGAGAAGTACGCGGACCTGATCGAGAGCCTGTACCGGTAGACCACCCCAGGCGTCGCTGCACGACTTCTGGAGGCCCGGGCGCCTCTGCCGGGGCTCTTCGACACGTTTGCGGGTGGTCTCAGGCCCAGCGCCGCTTGGGCCGCCACCGGCGGAAGCCCTTCGGAGACGCCTCTCGCTGCACGCCCAGGTACAGCTCCTGCACGTTCGGGTCCTCCCGCAGGCGATCCGCGGGTCCCTCCAGCACCAGCCGACCGGCTTCCAGCACGTAGCCGTAGTGCGCCACCTCGAGCGCCATGCGGGCGTTCTGCTCCACCAGCAGGAGGGTCATGCCCTCCTCGTTCAGAGACCGCAGGGTGGAGAAGATCTCGGCCACCACGCGCGGCGCGAGCCCAAGGCTAGGCTCGTCCAGCAGCAGGAGGGAAGGACGGAGCAGCAGGGCCCGGGCGACGGCCAGCATCTGCTGCTCGCCTCCCGAAAGCGTCCCCGCCAGCTGGCGGCCGCGCTCCCGCAGCACCGGGAACCGGTCCAGCACCGCGTCCAGGTCCGACCGGGTGTACCGGCGGGCGTAGCCCGCGAGCTGCAGGTTCTCCGCCACCGTGAGCTCCGGGAAGATGCCGCGGCCCTCGGGGACGAGGGCGACCCCCAGGCGCGTGATGGCGTCCGGGTCACGGCCGTTCAGCAGCGCGCCCCGGAACCGCACCTCGCCCTTCTCCGGCTGGTCGGGGATGAGGCCCATCACGGTGCGCAGGAGGGTGGTCTTGCCCGCGCCGTTACTCCCCAGGAGCGCCACCACCTGTCCTTCCCGCACGCTCAAGGAGACGCCCCGCAGGACCACGAGGCGCCTGCGGTAGCCCGCCTCCACGTTGCGCACCGACAGCAGCTCGGCACTCACGCGCCCACTCCCAGGTAGGCCTCCACCACCCGCGGGTCCCGCTGCACGCGCTCGGGAGGACCTTCCGCGATCACCTCCCCGTGGTCCAGGACCACCACGCGCTCCGACAGGTCCATCACCATCCGCAGGTCGTGCTCCACCAGCACAAGCGTGAGTCCGAAGGCCCGCCGGGCGTCCAGCAGACGGTAGCGCAGCTCGTCCTTGTCCTCCGCGGTGAGCCCCGCGGACGGCTCGTCCAGCAGGAGGAGGCGGGGCTGGCTGCACAGCGCCCGCCCCAACTCTACGAGTTTCTGCACGCCGTGGGGGAGGGCGGCCACGGGGCGGTCGCGGACGGCCTGCAGGTCAAGGAACTCCAGCACCGCCTCCGCCCGCTCCCGCTGCGCCACCTCCTCCCGCACCGCGCGGCCTGTGCCGAGAACCACCTCCCACAGGCCTGCGCGGAAGTGCCGGTGGCAGCCCAGCAGCAGGTTGTCCAGCACCGTCATGCCGCGGAACAGCTCCAGGTTCTGGAAGGTGCGGGCCACGCCCATGCGCGCGATGGTGTCCGGCGCGGCACGGGTGATGTCACGGCCCTCCAGCCGCACCACACCCCGCTGCGGCCGGTACAGGCCGCAGACGCAGTTGAACAGGCTCGTCTTGCCCGCGCCGTTGGGCCCGATGAGGGACACCAGCTCGCCGGCCCGCACCTCCAGCGAAACGTCCTGCAGGGCCACGACCCCGCCGAACCGCAGGGTCAGCCCGCGGACCTCCAGCAGCGGACTCACCAACCGCCCGCCTCCCCGGCTAGAACCCCACGGGGTAGGTCACCCAGTCGGTCAGCCGCGTGTATCGGCCGCCCTCTGCCCGCGTCAGGAACACCCGGTTGATCCCCTGCCGCCGGTCCGGCCCGAAGGTGACCCCGCGGATCACCTCGCCGTCCCAGTTCCGGATGCTCTCCATGGCCTGCACGAACCGTTGCTTCGTCAGGTCGCGGCCCGCGCGGCGCAGGCCCTCCACGAAGGGTTCCATGAACGCCCAGCCCGCGAGCGCGTTGAAGGGGTTCTGGCGAAGGGCCGGGTCGATGCGGGTCAGGACCGCCAGGGCCTGGTCCACCCGGTTGTCCCCGGTGCCAGGAAGCGGGAAGAAGGCCGTGGAGATCACCCCGTTCCACGCCTCCCCCGCCAGGGCGAACATGATGGGGTCCCCCAGGGTGAAGGAACTGAGGAGCTTGGGCGTGTAGCCGATCTTGGCCATCTCCCGGACGATGAGGGCCCCGTGGCGCGGGGTGGCGTACAGGAGCACCGCGTCCGCCCGGGACTCCCGCAGGCGCACCGCTTCCGAGCTCACGTCCGCCTGGGTGACCTCGTAGGGGACCTGGGCCACCACCCGCACCCGGGACCGCACCGCGCCCTGTTTGGCGCCCAACAACCCCTTCTGGCCGTACAGGTCGTTCTGGTAGAAGACCGCCACGGTCTTGGCGCCGAGCTGCCGGGCGGCGTAGTCCACGAGGACCTTTGCCTCCTCCACGTACGAGGGGTACGTGACGAACAGGTACTTCTTGTCCCGGAAGCCGTACCACATGCTGGCGTCTGCGGTGGGGGTGACCCACACCACCTCGTTGCGGACGATGTAGTCCCGGACCGCGAAGGCGTTGGCGGTGCCGATCAGCCCGACGATGGCGAACACCCCGACCCGCTCCACCAGCTCCCGTACGTTGGCCGCAGCCCGCGGCGGCAGGTAGCTGTCGTCCCGGACCACCACCCGCAGGCGCCTCCCGTGGATCCCTCCCTGGTCGTTCAAGAAGCGTGCGTACGCCTCCATCCCGCGGCCCACCGCGCCCCAATACGCCGCGGGCCCGCTGAGGGGCATGGACGTGCCGATCACCACCTCCTCCGCGGTCACCCCGCGTTCCTGGGCCACGACACCCACGGACAGCGCCAACGACAACACCAGGCAGATCCCGACGAAGGTCCTCATCCTCCTCCCCTCCTGTGTCGGTTTGTGTTGCCCGTCACACCCGGCGTTCGAACGGACGCCCGAACAGCCCCTCGGGCTTGAGCAGCAGCACGGCCACGATCACGAGAAAGCTCAGGGTGGCCTTGAACTTCACCGAGACGTACCCGGCGAACAGACTCTCCGCCACCCCCAGCGTGAGCCCGCCCACCACCGCGCCCGGCAGGCTGTCCATGCCGCCCAGCACCGCGGCGGCAAAGCCCTTGAGGAACGGATCCAGCATCATGAAGGGGTCCAGCAGCAGCACGGGGGCCAGCAGCACACCCGCGCTGGCCCCCAGCATCCCCGCCAGGGCCCAGGTGGCGGCCAGGACCCTGCGGGCCGGCACGCCGAGCAGCTGCGCGGCCACTGGGTTCTGGGCCACGGCGCGCATGGCCAGCCCAAGCGGCGTCCGCTGCACCAGCAAAGACAGAAGCGCCACCAGCACCAGCGCCGCAGCCAGCGAGCCCGCGGTCAGCTCGCTGATCACGACCCCGCCCAGGCGGTACACGCGGACGTCCGACAGCGGCGAGGGGAAGGGTTTCGTGTCCGTCCCCCAAACCCACGCCATGAACCCGCTCAGGAAGAGGGCGAAGCCCAAGGTGGTGATCACGAGCCCCAGCACCGTGCCCTCCCGCACGGGCCGCACGAGCACCTGGTAGAAGCCCGCGGAGGCGAGCCCCGTGCCCACAAGGCCTGCGGCGACCGAGGCTGCGTAGGGCCACCCCGCCTGCAGGGCCGACAGCGCCAGGAAAGCACCCAGGGTGCACAGGTCCCCGTGGGCGAAGTTCAGGACCCGGGAGGAACGGTACAGCAGCACGATCCCGAGGGCCACCAGGGCGTACAGGCCGCCGGAAGCCAGTCCGTTGGCCACGTACTGCGCGGCGAGGGTCACAGCGGCCACATCCTCACGTAGCGCTGAACCCGCAGCCAGCGGGCGTACAGGCCCCCGGGCTCGAACCGGAGGACGAGGATCACCGCGAGCCCGTACAGCACGTTCAGAACCTCGCCGAACCCGGACAGGGCCTGGGGCAGCAAGGTCAAGAGAACCGCCCCCAGCACGCTCCCGGGGACCGACGCCAGCCCGCCCACCACCACCATGGAGAAGAAGTAGACGGACTCGAACAGGGTGAACAGCTGCGGTTCCAGGAACCCGAGCACGTGCCCCATGAGTGCCCCCCCGACCCCTGCGTACAGGGCGCTCAGGCCGAAGGCCAGGGTCTTGTACCGGGTGAGGTTCACCCCGGACATCTCCGCCGCCACGTCGCTGTCCCGCACCGCCACGAGGGCACGCCCCACGTACGACCGCACGACGCGGAGGGCGCCCAGCACGAGACCACAGGCGACCACCAGCACGACCCAGTACAGGGCCCGCTCGTCCTTGAGCGAGACGCCGAGCAGGTGCACGTCCGGCAGGAACAGGCCGGACCGTCCGCCCGAAAGACCCTCCCAGTTCACCAGCACCTGGTGGACGGCGAGGCCGAACGCCAGGGTGGCGATGGCCAGATACGGGCCGGACAGCCGCAGCGCGGGAAGCCCCACGCAGTAGCCGGCGAGGGCGCTCGTGGCGGCAGACGCCACCAGCGCAGGCACGAACCCCCACCCCAGGCGCGTCAGCAATAGCCCCTGCGTGTAGGCGCCGACGGCGAAAAACCCCGCGTGGCCCAGGGAGATCTGGCCGGTATACCCCACCAACAGGTTCAGCCCCACGGCCACCACCGCGTGCACCGCGCACAGGGTCGCGACGTACACCACGTAGCGCGGGGCCAAAAGAGGGAGGGCGGCGAGGGTGCCCACGAGCGCCACCACCCCCGCCCACCCGGTCCAGCCTGACACCAGGCGCAGGTCCTGTGTGTACGAGGTCCGAAGCTCCACGCGGGGATGGTTGTTCGCGCGCCGCGCCTCCCTTCCCTGCCGCAGGACCCCAGGCCGGCCTGGCCGAACCCAGTGCACGTGGTGCGTGTGCTCGGCTGCGTTCTGGTGATGGCGGTAGCGGGCTGGGCCGCCGCACAACCAGCCCCGCCGGACGTCGCCGGGACGTGGGCCCTCACCCAGATCGTCGCGCTGCTCGAGCGCCGCGTGGCGGACACCGACCCCGACGGCCGGTTCAGGCCACAAGCTTCCCTGAGCCGGGGGCGGTTCGCCCGCTGGCTGGTAGCGGCCAAGGGCCTGCCCACCCCTGCTCCGGAACGCCCGCCGTTCCCAGACGTGGCAGCCTCCGAACCCTATGCGCCTTCTGTGGACGCCGCGTGGCGGTACGGTTTGCTGCCCGACTCTCAGGGCCCGTTCCGGCCGCACGAGGCTCTCAGCCGGCAGGACGCGGTGGAGTGGGTGGTGCGGGCACTCGGGTACAGCTGGGAGGCGGGCTGGCTCGCCTCCCGCACGCCTCCTTCGCCTGACCTCCTGGCCGTGGCGCCCGCCCGGCGCGGGGCCTGGCTCGTGGCGCGTTCCACCCAGCCGCCGCTATGGGTGGACGCACCGGACGGGCCCACAGACCCGAGAGGTCCGATCACGCGGGCGGAAGCCGCAGCGCTGCTGTGGGCGTACCTGCAGGCTCTCGAAGGGGGCGTGCGGCTGCGGTACGAGCAGTCCCCCACCCCGGGACTCGTGGTCAGCGTAGAGAAGCGGGGCGCGCTACGGACCCTACCCGTCTGGCGCGTGCAGGTGGGCGCGTTCACCAACCCGGAGAACGCGCAGCGACTGGCGGCGCGCATGCGGGCCCAGGGCCTGCCTGCGGTGGTGGACGTGGTGGACGACCTGCACAAGGTACGGGTGGGTGCCTTCCGCACCCGTGGAGAGGCGGAAGCGCAGGCGCGGACGCTGGCCGAGGAGGGGCTGCCGACCTGGGTTCTGTCCACGGTGCGGGACCTGGAACGGCTGTCTGGGCCTCAGTGGGTCGCCCTGGTGCGGATCGCGCCTGTGGCGTTGCAACTCCGCCCTGTGCTGGCCAGGGACCGGGTGCCCGGGCGCGAGCGTGTGTCGGAGATCGCGCGGCGGGTGGGCGCGCTCGCGGCCACCAACGGCGGGTACTTCGCACCGGACGGAGACCCGCTCGGGGGCCTGGTGGTGGACGGGCAGTGGGCCAGCGAACCGGTCTCAGGCCGTTCGTGCCTGGGGTGGTCCGACGGGTTCGCGCTGGTGGACCGGCTGGACTGGCGGGGTGAGGTCTCCTGGCCGGGCGGTGGTTTGCGGCTGGGGGGGCTGAACCGCGCCCGCCGGCAGGACGAGGTGGTGGTCTACACCCCCCTCTTCGGGTCTGTCACGCGCGCGGTCTCCGGGGTGGAGGTGGTGGTCTCCGGCGGAGTGGTCCGTGAGGTCCGCACCTCGGGTCCGAGCCCGATCCCGCAGGACGGCTATGTGCTATCCGCGGGCGGGGCCGCGGCGGCGGCCTTGGGGACGCTTCGTGCCGGAGACCCCGTGCGGCTTTCGCTCTTGCTCCTGCCAGCCTCGGCCGACCCTCGGTGGCAGGAGGTCCGGCACCTGGTGTGCGGCGGTCCCCGGCTGCTGTCCGGGGGACTTCCGGACGGTGCGAACGAGGGCTTTGCGGAGGCGTTTCGGGAGCGCCGGCACCCCCGCACCGCGGTGGGTGTGGCGGCGGACGGTACGCTCCTGCTCGTGGTGGTGGACGGCCGGGCGCCCGAGCACGGGCTCGGCATGACGCTGCGGGAGCTCGCGGAGGAGCTGCGCCGCGCGGGTGCTGGCGACGCGGTGAACCTGGACGGCGGCGGTTCCACCACCCTCGTGGTCTCAGGTGCTGTGGTCAACCGGCCCTCGGACGAGGCGGGCGAGCGGCCCGTGAGCGACGCCCTGGTGGTCCTGCCCCGGCCCGCCGCCCGGCGCCCATAGGAGCCTGTCCCGAAAAATCCTTCGGGCACACGAGATCGGGGTCCCCAAAAATCGCTACGCGATTTTTGGGGTGGTCTAGGAGCCTGTCTCGGAAATGGGTTCGATAAAGGGCGGGCGGGGTCCTTAGGGCGCGAGGAGGGTGGCATCAGGGACGGTAGAGCGAGGAGTGGCGGTGAGGAGGGGAGACGTCAGGGAGAGCATCGGAAGGGGTTGGGGTCAAGTTGCC
>Ga0101945_1000599_pt1 | contig 55299 bp, 52 predicted proteins | sample DewCreD2012metaG_2_FD_75246 | JGI IMG/M metagenome (GOLD analysis project Ga0101945, IMG submission 75246) | Hot spring sediment bacterial and archeal communities from British Columbia, Canada, to study Microbial Dark Matter (Phase II) - Dewar... ... | reverse complement strand
GCGAGATTTTCAAGCTGATGAAGGACAAAACCATCGTCGGCAACATCGGGCACTTCGACAACGAAATTGACATGGAGTGGCTCAATCGCAACTACGGGCACACGCGAGTTCAAATCAAGCCGCTTGTGGATCTCTACAACGTCGACGGCAAAGAAATCATCGTGCTTGCTGAGGGTCGGCTGATGAATCTCGGATGCGCGACGGGGCATCCATCGTTTGTGATGTCGGCATCGTTTACCAACCAGACGCTGGCGCAGATGGAGCTGTGGCAGCACGGTGATCGGTATGAACCCGGTGTGTATACGCTCCCGAAGCATTTGGATGAAGAGGTGGCGCGGTTGCACCTTGCCAAGCTTGGTGCGCACTTAGACGTGCTGACCCCGAAGCAAGCCGAATACATTGGCGTTCCGATCGAAGGACCCTACAAACCGGAGTACTATCGGTACTGATAATGTCGTCGCAAGAACTTGAAGGTGCCATCATGCCAGGACGTAGTCGCGCTAATCAAAGTGGAAGCAGTCTCGAACAACGGGTAGTTGAACTAGCTGCTAAATTAGGGCTTTCCGCCAAAAAACAGGTCCGAGCCGGACACCGCTTGTGGGGAAAAGGGCGGAGAATAGACATCGTAATTTATGATAAGCAGAGTGGAAAGTCACTCGGTATCGAATGCAAAGCTCAAAATCAACCTGGTACCGCTGAAGAAAAACTACCGGCAACAATTCAAGATATTCAGTCATGGCCTATTCCTGGAATTGTGGTGCTCGATGGTGAAGGTTTTTCGGACGAAATCAAATCATTTATGTTTTCAACAGGAAAGGCAGTGCTGCTGGACGAACTTGAAGACTGGTTGCGACTATACTTCGGGTTGCATGATGAATAGAATAACTGAACGCAGTGGCTATCCTCGCCCATTTCTCAAGTGGGCAGGCGGTAAAACCCAGATCGCAGATCAAATAATTCGGCATCGCCCCAGTAACTTTCGAGCGTATCACGAGCCATTTGTCGGAAGTGGGGCTGTTTTCTTTGCACTGTTTCGTCGTGGGCTGATTCATCGAGCCACTCTCTCAGATATAAACTGGGAGCTGATGGAAACGTATCGAGCTATTCGCGATTGTCCAGAAGAGGTAATGAAAACCTTGGCAGAGTTCCCCTATTCACGGGACTTTTATTACTACTTGCGAGAGAAAAATCCTCATGAACTTAGCCTAGCTGAACGAGCGGCACGAATGATTTACCTCAACAAAACAGGGTACAACGGCTTGTACCGTGTCAATCGCAAAGGGAAGTTCAATGTACCTTTTGGCCGGTATCGTAATCCCTCATACTATGACTCCGAAAATCTGCGCGCTGTTGCCGCTGCTCTTGCCAATGTTGAATTGAGGTGTGAAAGCTATGAGGCAGTCAAAGTGTATGCAGCAGAACAAGACTGGATTTACTTTGATCCTCCATATGTTCCTGTATCAGCAACAGCAAATTTTACTTCATATCAACCCGGAGGTTTTCGCTTATCCGACCAAGAGCGGCTACGTGATTTGTTTATTGAATTGACCAAGAGAGGAATCTATGCGACATTATCCAATTCTGATACGCCAGTGGTTCACAATCTCTATAACTGTTCAAGCCTCAGAATTATTCGTATCCATGCACGTCGTGCAATCAGCTGCAACGCATTAAAACGGGAACCAATCACCGAAGTAATTGTGCTGAACTATCCTTTGCAGAATGAGCCATACAGTGAGCATGTTGTGGGTATCTCTGCTTTTGTTCCTCTATTTCCTCCGGAATAGCAACGAAATCGGAACTCCCTCGAACGGGAAGAGCTCGCGGAGTGTGCGTTCGATGAATCGCTTGTAGTGATCGGGGATCGAGTCAGGAAAGTTCGTGAAAAACACAAACAGCGGTGGTGCGACACCGCTCTGGGTGACGTAGTTGATGCGCACGTCGCGCCCTTTGACCGCCGGTGGCGGAGTCCGCTCCAGGATAGGGAGAACTTGCTCGTTGAGCTGCGCTGTCGGCACCCGCTGCAGTCGGCGTTGTTGAATCTGCTCTGCCTTTTCGATGAGCGTCACCAGTCGCTGTTTAGTCAACGCCGACGTAAACACAATCGGCACAAAGTCTGCCGTTGGCAGCTCGCTGCGAATGCGCTCAATAAAACGGTCAGCAGTTCGGGAATCTTTTTCGACCAAATCCCACTTGTTAACGGCGATTAGTATTCCCTTACGCGCTTCGATGACGTCGGCGATAATTTGCTTGTCTTGATGCTCCAAGCCGCGCGTTGCATCGAGTACGACGATGGCAACATCGGAACGCTCGATCGCGCGCTGCGTCCGAATCACGCTGTAGAGCTCGACAGACTCAGCAATGTTACTTCGCCGCCGCAAGCCAGCGGTATCAACCAGCACAATCTCGCGCCCGTAGTAGCGCAGGATGCTATCAACGGCATCGCGCGTCGTTCCCGCAATCGGAGTGACAACCATCCGGTCCTGTCCCAGCAGCGCGTTGACGATCGAGGATTTCCCCACATTCGGTCGCCCAACGATGGCAATCTTGAGCCGCTCATCCGGGGCTGGTGCCGACTGTGGCTGCAAATGCGCGACAATGGCATCGAGCAAATCCCCCGTTTGCCGACCGCTCATCGCCGAGATTCCGAAGACCTCGGCAAAGCCAAGCCGATACGCTTCAGCAACGGCGGCATCGTGCGTGGGATGGTCGCACTTGTTGACCGCAACGACGACCGGCTTACCCGCAGCACGCAACCGCACCGCAATCGCCTCGTCGAGTGGCGTCAGGCCGCTGGATGCATCCACGACGAACACAATAACGTCAGCTTCTGCGATGGCAATGTCGGCTTGCTCGCGAATGGCTCGCTCGAAAAGCTCGTCGCTGTCGGGCACGATCCCGCCGGTGTCAACAAGGTGAAAATGCACCCCACTCCATTCAGCATCGCCGTAGAGTCGGTCGCGCGTGACGCCGGGTTGCTCCTCGACGATCGCTTCCCGCCGCTCGAGAATACGGTTGAACAGTGTGGACTTGCCAACATTCGGTCGTCCGACGATCGCAACGGTGTTCATTGGGCAGCTCGAAGTTCATGCAACCGCGTGCTCACCTGCTGGGCATGCCCATCGGGACGCACCTTGGCAAAGACTGCTGCAATGCGTCCATCGGGTGCGATGATGTAGGTGGTTCGTTCGATACCGTATCCTGTACGCCCGTAGAGCGTTTTTTTCACCCACACCTGGTACGCCTCGGCGATGCGGTGGTCGGTATCGGCCAGCAGCCGAAACGGCAAGCTGTGCTTGCGGGCAAAGCGCTGATGCGAAGCGACCGAATCAGGACTGACACCCAGCACAACAGCGTCCTGCTGCTCCAGCAAAGCCATCGCATCCCGGAATTCGCATGCTTGACGCGTGCAACCGCTGGTGTTGTCGCGCGGGTAGAAGTAGAGCACAACCCACCGTCCGGCATAGTCGCGCAGACGGACGGCATTGCCATCTTGATCGAGTGCGGTAAATTCGGGAGCCGTTTGACCAACAGCCAGTGGCATGCCTCGTTCAACGTGGTGGTACATTCTCGCGCTTGCGCTCATCGGTGGTTGCCGGACAGCCCCCACCACCGAGCCGACCGGCACAGACGAACCGATCGCTGTGCACATTGTGACCACGATGCCGGGCAATACCGAAGGAGCACCCCAGAGGTCCTACACTTTCCGCGCTGAGCATCCACCGCTGGTGGGCGCGCTTGTGTACCGATGGGATTTCGACACCGCACAAGCGCAAACAACTACTCCCCAGATCGAGCACGCCTTCGAGCATGTCGGTTGGTACCGAGTCCGCGTTACGGTGACACAGGGACAAGCGGTGCTCGGGAGCGGCTCACTGCTGGTGAATATCCGCATGGATCCGCCAGTACTGCCAATGGTTGCCATTCCCGCCGGCACGTTCCTGCGTGGCTCCCTGCGCGGCGAATACCTGGAGCAACCCGTTGTTCGCGTCCGGATCACAACTCCCCTCCTCATGAGCGCCTACGAAATCACCCAAACGCAGTGGGAGCAGGTCATGGGGACAAGTCCGTCGTACCATCGCGGTGCATCCTTGCCGGTCGAGAGCATCACCTGGATGGACGCGGTGGATTTCTGCAATCGGCTCTCGATTCGGCAGGGTCTGCAACCCTGTTACCGCATCAACGGCGACACGGTCGAGTGCGACTGGACGGCCACCGGCTACCGCCTTCCCACCGAAGCGGAGTGGGAGTATGCCGCACGCGCTGGTACCACAACCGACGTTTACACCGGCGACATCGAGCAGCCCCTTGCCGAATGCACCCCCACCGACACGATCGACCCACGATTGGATCGCATCGCTTGGTACTGCAATAACTCAGGGTACGAGCCTCAACCCGTCGGACGCAAGGAACCCAACGCGTGGGGACTCTACGACATGATCGGTAACGTCGCCGAACTGGTTTGGGATTGGAGCGATGGCTCCTCGTATACAGCCGGCGACACGCTCGACCCACGTGGACCACGGACGGGCCTGCAACGCCGCTTTCGTGGCGGTAGCTTTCTCGATGGTGCGCGGCAGTGCCGGGCTGCAGCACGGCAGTACGCCACCTTCCCAACACGTGGAAAATTTTACGTCGGACTTCGCCTGGTTCGGCGCGCGCAGTAAGCGTGGTGGCATAGTCCTTGCATGCTTCCACGGCAAGGTTATGCCATCATCTGCATCGTGCAATGCCCGTCCACCTAACGGTTCCGCTATTTCGGAAGCCAACGAAAATTCAGATTCTGCGCAGCGACGAGCTCCAGCCTGTCGAGCCCCTTGCGTTAGAGGATTTTTCCGAGGACACGCTCTTTAGCGACCAGCCCGAACCATCGGCGGAAAGGGAATCTCCGCCTTTGCCGGACGAATCGCCGACGTTCACCCTTGAACAAGTGCAGCAGGAAGTGCAAGCTGCCTACGATCGGGGTTTTGCCGATGGGCAAGAGGTTGCCTCCGCAGTGCTCCAAACCGAGGTCAACACCCTGACCGAGCGGCTGCGGAATCTCGACGGAGCAATACGAGCGCTCCAACAGCAGTACGCCGAGGCAATTACATCGCTTGAGCCAGTGGCATTCGATCTGGCCGTCACCATCGCCGGAGCAATCCTCGGGTACGAAGCGCAGCGGAGCGTCGAATGCGTCCTGGCGCAAGCACGCGCTGCCCTGGAGCAGTACCACGGCAAGGACGCAGTGCGAATACGCCTGCATCCTTCTTCGCTGGAAGCGCTCGAGCAGGCAGGCAATCCCCTGGTGCGCGAAGCTGCTCAGCAGGACATCACGCTGGTCGCTGACCCAAGCATTGAGCCGGGCGGCTGCGTTCTCGAAACGGCGCTCGGCACCTTCGATGCCCAACTGAAAACGCAGCTCGAACGCGCTCGGCACCTGCTGGCTTCCCAGATTCTTGGTATTTCGAGATCGCCCGATGAACAGAGCACTGCCGTTTGACCGCCTGTCCAAAAGTGCCCTCATCGAACACGTCGGAACGATTGCCAACGTTATCGGCGTCACAATCGAGAGCATCGGCCCCCAAGCTGCCATTGGGGAACTACTCGAGCTCCGCGCACCCGATGGCACGCTCCATGCGTTGTGCGAAGTCGTCGGTTTTCGCGACAGTCGCATTATCGCCATGGTGCTTGGGCACACGCAGCACCTGATGCCGGGCATGAAGCTGGTTGCCACCGGACGTTCTTTGGAGGTGGAGCTCAGTCCGTCCCTGCTTGGGCGCGTCCTCGATGGACTGGGACGTCCGCTCGACGGCAAGGAATCTCCGCGCGCCGCTGAACGACGGAGCGTGTATGCCTCGGCACCCTCACCGCTGGATCGGCAGCGCATCACCACTCCACTGGAAACAGGCGTCCGCGCTATTGACGGCATGCTCACACTCGGGAAAGGGCAACGCATGGGCATCTTCGCTGGCTCTGGGGTGGGCAAGTCCACGCTCTTGGGTATGCTCGCACGCCACACCAGCGCCGATGTCAACGTCATCGCGCTCATCGGCGAACGTGGTCGCGAAGTGCGGGAATTTCTCGAAAAGGATCTCGGCACGCAGGGGCTCGAACGCTCGGTTGTGGTGTGTGCCACCAGCGACCAGCCAGCACTGATTCGACTCAAAGCTGCCTTAGTCGCCACAACAATCGCCGAATACTTCCGCGATCAGGGACTCGACGTCCTGCTCATGATGGATTCGGTTACTCGTCTTGCGATGGCACAGCGGGAGGTGGGGCTGGCCGTTGGCGAACCGCCCACCACAAAAGGGTACACCCCCTCGGTGTTCGCGCTGCTCCACAGCGTCATGGAACGAGCCGGCACGTCCAGCGTCGGCACCATCACGGCACTCTACACCGTGCTGGTCGAAGGTGACGATATGAACGAACCAATCGCCGATGCTGCACGCGGCATCCTCGATGGGCACATCGTGCTCTCCCGCAAGTTGGCGCACCAGGGACACTATCCCGCCATTGACGTTCTCCAGAGCATCAGCCGCATTATGGACGACATCGTTTCCCCCGACCATCGCCAGGCCGCTGCCGCGGTCAAAGAACGCATGGCAATCTACGCCGAGGCAGAGGACCTGATTGCCGTTGGTGCGTACCAAGCGGGAACCAATCCTCAGCTCGACCAAGCCATTGCACTGCGACCGGAGGTGCTGGCATTTCTGCGGCAGCAGAAAGACGAACACACAGCCTTTAGCCAAACCCAAGCTCGGTTGATCGAGCTTGCAGCAATGCAGCGTTCCCCTCTCACACCGAATCGCCCGGAAGCGCTCCCCTCCTCGCTCTAAGTGTAGAGCCTTCGCTCCCATGCCTTCTGATGGGTGCTATGTTTGTTCTGGCTGGTACACCATCGTTTACGCACGCATGGCACTCACCGTTGTCGTGGCCCTGGCTGTCGCAGCAGGCACACTCGTTGCACAGCGTTTTCCGGATCGGTGGATTGCATTCAATCCGCTGCGGGATTCAGCGGCATCGGCACTGCCGGGGCAGTGGCAGTGGATACCTTCGAGCGCTGGTTGGGCTGACTTCGGCCACTACGTGCTCCAGCGGGATGCCGAGCATGCCTGGCTCCAACGCTTGGGCGCGCTGGTCGAGCTGTTTCGCGTTGGGTCTCACACCAGTTTGGCATTTACCACCGACATTGAATTCATCGCCAATCCCGACAACGACATTCGCTTCAACCCCCGTGCAGTGTTTTGGCAGGAAGGACTGCTGCTCACTCTCGCTGGCGATGACCACTACTGGCAGCTTGGTTACTACCACCGCTGCAAGCACGACGTAGATAACCTTGTCATCGGGCGTGAGCGATCGCTCATCTACGGGAGTTTGATGGCGCGTTTCCTTGTGCCGATTCGCCACGAGCAGTGGAGCGGTGCTGGTGTGGTTCGCGCCGATGCATACACCATCCGGCAAGATGATCGCACGCCCCCAACCGACGATCCCTCCACGCCACATCTGCGGCGCATGATTGGTTCAGTGGGCGGCAGCATCCACCTCCAACGCCCGATCATCGGTTCGCTGCTAGGCATCTACACCGCATCGTGGATCGCGCTGACCGCCTTTGGTACCCAGAAAGCAAGCGTTCCGCTGCTCGGCGCCGGACCGATCCGAACAGCAACGCTCGGCGGCGGTATTGCCGCAGGGATCGCAATCACCGGTCGGACGCATTTCCGCATCGGCATCGCGTGGGAGTATCTCCCCGATACCGGCATCAACCCACAACCGGAGTACGCACACCTGGTATCACTGACAATTGGCATTGTTGATCCCCGTGCAATGTGGTAGCAGGCACGCAGAATGGAGGCATGCACAGCCTCAACTGAAACTTTTGGGCATGCTCCGCGTAGAAGCACCAACCATGATTGCTCTCTGTGTTTCACCATTGTGTTTGCCCTATGGCTTCCCAACAGAATTGGTACAGCATAGTGCTGCTGGTTGCAACCATTGCCGCCGGATGCGCCAGTACGACGACTTCTTCTCGCATCGAGCGCATTACAATTGGAAGCGGCGGCGGGTTTAGCGGCATGCAGAGCGGCTATCGTCTGGAGCGTTCTGGAATTGTCGAAGAATGGGACATGCAGTCCGGTTCCATGCACATTCGCGCAACGGCGAAGTTTCCTGCCAGTATTGTTCGCCGCTTCTTTGTTCACGCAGAGGAGCTCAGGCTCGACACGCTCACCATTGATCAACCAGGAAACATGACCTGGTGGTTGGAGACAACAAGCGGGAATAGCTCAAAACGTCTGCGGTGGAGCGATCGCACTCGCATTCCACCGGAGCTTGCCGCCTTCGACAGTGAACTCCGCACCTTCTGCACGAACGCCATCAGTGGCAAGTAAGCATTCGCACCCTATTTTTGCCCTCGCTGAGCCGACGATGTTCATCACCACGAGGATGCGAGGATGGTTGCACTTGTCCTGCTGCTGGTTTTTGTCAGTGGAGCCGTTGCCCAGTTTCCTGCCAAGCAATACTTTGGACAGCAGCCTGCCCGTGTTCGACTCCATGCACAGTCAAGCGTGCAACTACCCGCACACCTTGACGCGGAGCGGCTTGCACGTCTGCGTCAGCTTGCACAGACGACGGTGAGCTTGCGGGTTCTGCCGCATGGTGCGTGGGCGGTTTCTGCTGATCGCCGCGCGCTACCACCGCTCAAAGCTGCCACGCTGCAGGATGCCTCTGCTGCTGCTCGACAAATGGTAGAGCAGACCCTACAACAGGTGGGGATCACTGCTCCTGAACTTGCCGTTGATCGAAGCTGGCGCGATGAGCTTGGCACCACCCACGTCGTGCTGCATCAACGCATCGCGGGCATTCCTATCTGGTCCACCCAACTGCTGGTGCATTACAATGCTGCCGGTGTTCTGGTTGCGCTCGACGGCACCTGTTACCCCACGGACCTGCTGCCCTCGCTCCGGGATGCCATTGGCCCGGAAGGTGCTCAATTGCGCGCCCGTGAGTACTTGGCTGCTCATACCGCAAACGCTCACCTCTGGGCAGCCGAGCGCGTTATCTTCCCCGAACGCACCCCACCCTGGCGACTGCGCTCCTGCTGGCACGTTACTGCCTACCCCGATGGACTCCAGCGCTGGGAAGTGTTTGTGGACACCGAAAGTGGGCAGATTGTCTTCGCCTACAACAACACCCACCGCGATGGTCCTGCAACAGCACAGGCACAGGACCTGCTCGGCCAACAACGCACGCTCCACACCTACCAGATCGGAGGTACCTACTACTTGCTCGACGTCTCGCGCCCGATGTTCAATGCTGCAGCGTCCCGGTTGCCCGACAATCCTATCGGCGCAATCCTAACCGTCACGGCAAACAACACCGATCTGCAAAATATCTCGCATATTACCTCGCCGACAAACACCTGGAGCAACCCTACCTCTGTATCGGCGCATGTCAACGCCGGCGTTGCCTACGAGTACTACCGCACCACGCACGGGCGCAATTCGCTCGACGGTAGTGGTGGCACGATCGTGAGCGTTATTCACGTCACTCAAAACGGGCGCCCGATGGATAACGCCTTCTGGAACGGCAAAGTGATGGCATACGGAGATGGATACATTGCCTTCCGTCCACTGGCACGCGGACTCGACGTTGCCGCCCATGAAATGACCCATGGTGTGATCGAGCACACTGCCAACCTGGTGTACCTAAGCCAATCGGGAGCCATCAACGAATCAATGGCCGATGTCTTCGCCATGATGGTTGATCGTGATGATTGGCTTGTCGGCGAAGACGTAGTCAATCCAGCGATGTTCCCATCGGGTGCGATGCGCAGCTTTGTTGACCCACACAATGGCGGTACTGGACCAAGCAGCACCGGCTGGCAACCCAAGCACATGAACGAGTACCAAACACTTCCCGAAACCGAGGAAGGCGACAATGGTGGCGTCCACGTCAACAGCGGCATTCCCAATCACGCCTGCTACCTGCTGGCACAACAGATTGGCCGCGAAAAAACCGAGCGCATCTACTACCGCGCGCTGACAACCTATCTGACGCAGAACTCCCAGTTCCTCGACCTTCGGCGCGCAATTATCCGTGCAGCCGAAGACATCTTTGGCAGTGGTGCTGAAGCCCAAGCCGCAGCGGCTGCCTTCGATGCCGTCGGCATTACCGATGGTGGGAGCGGTGGAACCGGCCCCCACGACTACGAACCCGTCCCAGGATCAGATCGCCTGCTGGTTTATTCCCCGAACGTCGGCGCACTCTTTGCGTTCGACGACGGCAACAACCCGATCTCCCCGCGCCAAGTCTCTTCGGCATCCGGACTCTTTTCTCGCCCCTCCATCACCGATGATGGCACGCTCTGCTTCTACGTCGCCGCCGATAACACGCTCCGCGCTTGCATGCTCTCGGCAACAATGCAGGAACAGGTGATTGATCCAAACCCGGTCTGGCGCAGCGTGGCGATATCGCCGGATGGACAGCGGCTTGCAGCAACATCAATTGCCTACGACCCGATGGTGTGGGTGTTCGATCTGAGTGCCTCGCAGGTCCAATCGCGTGCTTTCCGCCTCTACACCCCGAACTATTCGGGTGACACCAGCAGCTCGCAACTTGCCTTCGCCGATGCGCTGCAGTGGAATCTCGATGGAGAAACGCTGCTGCTTGATGCACTCAATGCCACCCCCACCGGCACTGGTGATACACTCGTGTACTGGGACATTCTCCAGCTTCGTGCATGGAATCGCAGTGCCGGAACATTTGGATCGGGAATCGTCGTTCGTGTGCTACCGGTGCAACCGCCGGGAATCAACATCGGCAATCCGACCTACGCAAAAAATTCGCCGTATGTCATTGCCTTCGACCAATACGACGAGAATAGCGACCAGTACAGCCTCATGGCGGCGAATCTGCTGACGCAGCAGGTCGAACGGCTCAGCACCACCGACGGGATTAGCTTCCCCAGTTATCGGGGCGATGATGCGCGCATTGCGTTCACCACCTATGGAATGACAACCCCGCAATTGGGCATTGCCACAATCGGGCTTGATGCCAGCAAAATCCGTGCGACCGGATCACCCCAAGCGTTGCTTGCCAATGCTGTCATGCCGCTCTACTATCGCGTTGGACAACGTCCCACCAGCAGTGTCGAGGCAAGCGCAGAAGCGCTATCGGCAATCGTGGAGCCGAATCCCATCACCGCTGATGCTGCAACACTTGCGGTGTACCCAGCACCACCACAGTGGTCGTGGACGCTCAGCGATGCTCTCGGACAATGCCTTGCCCACGGAACAAGCAGCACCAACCGCACCGCGCTCCCGCTCGATGGATTCCCAAGCGGCATCTACTACTGCACGATCAGTGCATCCATCCACCGTATCACCATTCCGCTCCTGATTGTGCGCTAAGGTGGGCGCTCTAATTTCGCCGCCATGAATAGACGCGTTGCAATCATCTTCACAGGCGGCACCATTGCTTCTTCGCTGTCGGACGCATTCGGAGGAGTGGTTCCCTCGCTGTCGGGTTCTGATATTCTCGACGCTGTACCCGAGGTCCGGCAGCTTGCGTCCATCGAGGTTGTCGAGTACGGCAAGTATCCCGGACCCCACATGACCCCGGAGCGCATGTTCGAGGTGTCGCAATTGGCCCAACGCCTGCTGGCACAGCCCGACATTGACGGTGTGGTCGTCACACACGGTACCGACACGCTCGAGGAAACCGCTTTCTTGCTCGATTGCACCATCGAAAGTCCCAAACCGGTTGTGGTTGTCGGCGCGATGCGTAATTCCAGCGAACCCGACTGGGATGGTCCGCGCAATCTCCGCGATGCGGTCGCTATTGCCACCAGTCCGCACTTCCGCGGGATGGGGACGCTGGTCTGCTTGGCGGGAGTGATCAATGCCGCCTCGGAAGTGACGAAAACCGATACCGAGGAGGTCAACACCTTCCGCAGTCTCGACTTTGGTCCGTTAGGACGCATCACCAACGGCAAACCAATCCGCTACCGTGCGCCAGTGCATCGGCAGACCTTCCCCACGCAACGAATCCCGACCAATGTGCCCCTGCTCAAGTGCTACGCTGGCATGGATGGGAGCCTTGTGCAGACAGTGCTTGAGCAAGGTGCCGAGGGTTTGGTCATCGAAGCGATGGGGGTGGGGAATGTGCCGCCGCCGGTGTACTACCGTTTGCTCGAGGCATTAGCGCGGCCGATTCCGGTAGTGCTGGTCTCACGCTGCCCGGTTGGACGCACCGAACATCTCTACGCATACGAAGGCGCTGGCAAACACCTGCATGAAGCTGGGGTAATATTTGCCGATTTTTTGAACGGGCAAAAAGCGCGCATCAAACTGCTCTGCGCACTCGGTGCGGGTTATAGCATCGAGCGCATCCGTGCTTCCTTCGAATGGGTCGAGTAATTTCGCCATTTGATGCCAAAGACTGCACACTCTACACAGACGCCGCTGATGCGGCAGTACGAAGCGATCAAGCGGCAGCACAGCGATGCGATCGTGCTGTTCCGCATGGGCGACTTCTTTGAAACCTTTGGCGAGGATGCCACCATCACCGCCAAGGTTTGCGGCATTGTGCTGACCAAGCGCAACAACGGTGCTGCCGGCGATGTCCCCTTGGCTGGCTTCCCGCACCACCAGCTCGACACGTACTTACCCAAACTGATTGCTGCGGGCTATCGCGTCGCCGTCTGCGAGCAATTGGAGGACCCCAAGCTTGCGCGGGGTTTGGTCAAGCGTGGCGTTGTCGAGGTGGTCACCCCCGGTGTGGCGCTCTACGACAAGGTTCTCGAGGCAGGCAGTAACCGCTACATCACCGCGCTACTGGAACGGGGGCAGGTCATTGGCATGGCGTATGCCGACGTCTCCACAGGGGAGTTCGTCGTCGGGCATCTGGAACGATCGGACGTGCTGCCACTGCTGGAGACTCTCCAGCCAGCAGAATTGCTCGTTCCCAAGCCTCAAGCCGAACAGGTGCGAACCCAGCTTACCCACCTATCCAAAGCACCGGTGCTCACGCGCATCGAGGAGTGGCATTTCGACCTGACCGATGCCCGCCGGGCGCTGGCCGAACACTTCGGCACGACTTCACTGAAGGGGTTCGGTATCGAGCATCTCGACGTAGGGATCGGCGCTGCCGGCGCACTGCTGCGCTACATCAGCGATGCACAACTTGGCAAGATCGAACATCTGCGCGCGGTTCGCTGCTGGCAGCGGTCCGACGTTATGATGCTTGACACCAGCACTCGCCGGAACCTTGATCTGCTGCCCTCGGGCGACGGGCGATTTTCCCTGGTTGCGGTGCTCGACCGCACACTGACCCCCATGGGAGCACGCCTGCTCAAGCACTGGCTGACGGTACCCTTGCGGCGGCGCGAAGCGATTGAATGGCGGCTGGAAGCAGTGCATCAGTTGGTCGAGCAAGCAGATCTTCGCCAACGCATCAGCATTGCGCTGGCGCCGGTGGGCGATCTCGAACGGCTCATCACCAAAATTTGCACGGGCCGAGCAACGCCGCGCGACGTGCGCAGTTTGGCAACCGTACTCGGACAAATTCCCCTGCTGGTCGCACTGGCCGACCACGTCCCTGCCGAGCCATTGGGGCAATTACTGGGCGAGCTTCCCATGCTCGAGGCACTGCGACACTGTATCGAGGCCGCATTGGTCGAAGAACCGAGCATCCAATTGGGCAGCGGGGGTGTGTTCCGGGATGGCTACCATGCCGAACTCGATCAGGCATTGGCTGCTTTGTACCACGGCAAAGAGTGGCTGGCGCAGTATCAAGAACAGCTCCGCGCTGAAACGGGTATTGGCTCGCTCAAGCTGGGGTACAATAACGTGTTCGGTTACTACATCGAAGTCACCAACGCCCACCGCGCCAAAGTCCCCGACTGGTTCGAGCGCAAGCAGACCCTTGCGAATGCTGAACGCTTCACCACCGCCGACCTTCGCCGCCTCGAGGAGCAAATTGCTCATGCGTCCGAGCAGGTGCATACCCTCGAACAGCAGTTGTTTGCCCAGCTACGCGCCGACATCGCCGAGCACGCCAGCGAGATTCAACAGCTTGCGCGCAGTCTTGCTCAACTGGACGTGTTGCTTTCGTTTGCCACCGTTGCTGTCGAGCGCGGCTACGTTCGCCCCCACCTGCGTAGCGATGGCCTACTTCGCATTGAGGCAGGGCGCCATCCTGTCGTCGAGGCTACGCTGCCTCCCGGGCAGCGCTACCAACCAAACTCAACGCACGTGGGTACCGACGACAACCGCATTCACATCATCACCGGTCCGAATATGGCGGGCAAGTCCTGCTACCTTCGGCAAGTGGGGCTGATCGTCCTGCTTGCCCATGCTGGATCGTTCGTCCCCGCCGACCGAGCAGAGATTCCACTGGTGGACCGCATCTTCACCCGTGTTGGGGCACAGGACAATCTCGGCGCTGGGGAGAGCACGTTCCTGGTCGAGATGCAGGAAGCTGCTACCATCGTCAACAACGCCACCGCCGACAGCTTGATTTTGCTCGACGAAGTCGGGCGCGGCACAGCAACCCGCGAGGGCATTGCTCTTGCCTGGGCAATCGTCGAATACATCTACCACCACATCGGCGCAAAGACACTCTTTGCCACGCACTATCGCGAATTGACCGAACTTGCCGAGCTCTACGACGGCATCAAGCTCTACCAAGCCGAGGTCAAGCAAGTTGGCTCGACGCTGCTGTTTCCGCACCGGATTCTGCCAGGCACAAGCGACCACTCGTTTGGGATTCACGTTGCCCAGATGGCAGGCATGCCCGCCGCAATCGTTGATCGCGCGTGGACTCTTCTCCGTAGCCTGGAGCAGCAATCGCCCGGCACCGAGATCAGCATCGCCTCGCCACCGACGGTGCAGCTTTCGATCTTCGAAGCCGCTGGTGATCCGATTCGCGAGCAATTGCGCCAGCTTGACCCCGACCAGATGACGCCACTGCAAGCGCTCCAAACCTTGGCAACATTGGTCCGCTTAGCGCGGCAGTGAAACAAGTCTTCGGCTGCATGCATTAGTTTGCAGCCGTAACCGTTTTGTCCCTGGTTCATTCGTGTGATGGCAGCCTATCGGATCATATCTGCTGCAGTTCTGGTGCTGATGCTCGGCTGTCGGGAGCATTCCACGCCTGCAACGGGTCCGCCAACCGATTCGGTGGCGCTCTACCGGCAGGTGTTCCTTCCGCCGGAGCAATGTCAGCAATGCCACCCCGACCACTACCGCGAGTGGTCCATGTCCATGCATGCCTACGCAGTGGTTGATCCACTCTTCCACGCGATGAACCTGCAGGGACAGCAACAGACGGGTGGGCGCTTGGGACAGTTCTGCATCGCCTGCCATTCACCGGCTGCATCGCTGCTGGGCGAAGCGCCAGATGGCATCGTTCGCGCGGAGCTCTCGCCGCATGCACGCGGTGGCGTAACCTGCGTCACCTGCCATGCAGCGATCGAGCAACCGCCCGGAGAGGGCATCACACGCTTTCGGCTCGATGGCGTCCTCAGCGGCAGCATCCTCGATCCGATACCCAACCCCTTCCACCAATCGGTCTACGATGCGCGTTTCGAGCAAAGCGATGTCTGTGCTGGCTGCCATGATGTGGTCAATCCACGGGGCGTTCGCGTCGAACAGACCTTCACCGAATGGCAGAACAGCATCTACCCCGGACGTGGCTTGACCTGCCAATCCTGCCACATGAAATGGGTCACCGGACCGGTCGCCCAGGGCGGACCAATCCGTCGCCGGCATTCGCACATTATGGAAGGCGTGGACGTTCCCCTGACCGACTTCCCCGGACGGGACGAAACAATGCAACTGATCCAGTATGCGCTCGAGAATGCGTTACTGGTTGACCTCAGCGTCCCAACAACTGCAGGACGGTCCAGCGAGCTACCGCTGACAGTGAGCATTTTCAACCACAACGTTGGGCATAATATCCCCAGCGGAACAATCTTCGAACGCCAATTGTGGGTCGAGTTGGTCGTTACCAACGAGCGGGGCGACACAGTCTATGCCAGCGGGCTGCTCGATCCGAATGGGGACTTGCGCACTCGTGGAAGCGAGTACGTCGAGCGTGGGCTGTTGCCAGCCGACACAGCACTGGCACTGTTCAACGGCATTGCCTATCGGCACGGCGCACCGATAGACTTTTTCTTCGATGCCGATGCCGTCGAGAACCGCACTATTCCACCGTTCGAGACGCGATGGGCACGATACCGAATTCCTCCATCGGCGTTTGGTACCGCCGCACAGCTTCGGATTTCGGTCCGCATTCTGTTCCGTCCCTTGCCGCCCTACTTCTTGCGCAAGCTCGGTCATGGGGAGCTTGTCGAACGTCTGCCCATCTTCACGATGAAAGCGCTGCAGCAAACAGTTCAGCTCCAGTAACAAAACACCCGCAAAGCAGACCCTGCAACAAGTCCGGGAAGACGGCACGCGGGAAGGCCACGCCTGTTTTAGGCAATATTGCAGTTGTGCCGTGGGGGGACTGCCTACGCAGGACTGGGGACGTTGCGTGCGTCGAGTGTCCACGTTGGCGCAAGGTAGAGCGGCTGCACAGCTCCACCGATGGCAGGCGTAAATACGTGTCCCAGCGGTGCAGCCGCTTGGCAGAGTTCCGGTGCTAAGCCGCACTGCACCATCCGAAATCCATCGAGAAGGGCAACAGGTTCTGCAAAACGCCCTTCCAGCGCAATGACAACCTGCTCGAAGCGGCGACGGGTCAGGCCAATGCCCGCAAGATAGAGCGTGCGCGCTTCTCCACATGCAACCAGCGTCTGGCGCACCGCCTGCTGGAGTGCTGTTTCCACCGAACCGCGGGACGGCACGGCTACCCAGTGAAGCAGCATCTGATTTTCGACGGTGATCAGCTCGACCGCATCGCTCCCGACAAATGCCAGCGCACACCGCTTGCCACTCTGCTCTGGATAGTTGTACGCGAAGGCAGCAGCCAGCGCGATTGGCACAATCGTTGTGCGTGGTGCACTCCCGAACGCATCCTGAACTTGCTGGACCAGGGTTCGATGGCTGGGCAACAAGCACACAGCACAGGCACGCAAGTTCCGTTGGACGTCCGGACCGATACGGTACACGTCCGCCGTATATCCTTCGCTGGGAGTACCCAAAAATTGCTGGATGATCTCCAGCTCCACTTGCTCGCGGATCAGCGCGATGCTTTGATCGGCCTCGATCGGAAAGCTTGCCACTGCTGCCATGCTGCTATCGAGCACCAGCGTTAGTGCCGACCATTCGGTCCCGTCCAATTGCTGGCGCAGCTCTGCCAGAGGCAAGCCCTCGCTGTACGGCACCGCAGCAATTGCCTCCAACTGCAGACCCTTTGTACCGGGACCAGCGACTATACCGTAGAGCGCATCGGGAGCAACGTACACCGAAAGGGTTGGCACCATCGGCAACAGGGAAGGTGACAGGAACGCGGGCAAAAATACTCCCATCCGCTCGCGGCCAAGCATGAAGACAACTACTGCTCCCACGTGTATCGGATAGAGCACCGCCCCAGCGATGAGGGCGTTTGTCTTGCCAGCTTGGAGTATTTTCGCCGTCGGTCGTTATCGTGTGGATCCGTAACGCCACCGGTTACGTTTCCGATGCTCATCGTGACCCAGGAACTCTTATGCGACACACCTGCTGTGGGCACGTGCTGTTGGTGGCAGTGTGGGCGCTCTGTGGTCGTTGGATTGTAGCACCGCCGCCAGCAATGGAACTTCGCTCGCCAGCATTTGCCCACAACGGCACCATCCCGCGCCAATTCACGTGCGACGGGCAGAATATTTCGCCGCCGTTGCAGTGGCGGAACGTTCCACTGGGGACACAATCGCTGGTGCTCATCGTTGATGATCCCGACGCCCCCGATCCGCAGGCGCCGCGTATGACCTGGGTGCATTGGGTACTGCTGAACATTCCTCCCACGGCATCCGGGCTGCCAGAGGGCGTAACCAGCAAGCAACTCCCAGCTGGAACACGCCAAGGAATCAACGACTGGAAACGCACCGGCTACGGCGGACCCTGTCCGCCTATCGGCCGACACCGCTACTTTTTCAAACTCTACGCGCTCGATACCACACTGGCACTGGAGCAGCCAACCAAGGCAGCCGTCGAAGCTGCCATGCAAGGACACATACTGGCAGAAGCTGTGCTGGTGGGCACCTACCAACGCGAACACTAACGACGGGCGCTATTTTCGTGCATCGTCGAATGTTTGTGTAACCTGCATGCGTCGTGATCTTTACCGCTGGCACAGCCCCCATCTGGGCAAAAACATGGAACTGGTCGCCTACGGACATTTCGGTTTTGCGCTATTGCTCTTTCCCAGCGCTGCCGCCGATTACCTCGAGTACGAACGTTTCTACCTCATCGAAGCAATCCGACCCTTCATCGAAGGCGGGAAGGTAAAAGTTTATTCGATCAACAGCATCAACAGCGAAAGTTGGCTCAACAGTCGCATGCATCCCCGCGACAAAGCTATCCGCCACCAGCAGTACAACGCCTACGTTGCCGATGAAGTGGTGCCGTTTATTTGGAACGACTGCCGCGGACGAGTGCCCATCATCACCAGCGGTGTGTCTCTCGGCGCCTACCATGCAGCAAACACGCTGTTTCGCCGTCCCGATCTGTTCGATGGGACAATTGCCATGAGCGGCACGTACGACTTATCGTGGTACACCGGCGGCTACTGGGACGACAATTGCTACTTCAACTCGCCCGTGCACTACCTGCCCAACCTCAACGACGACTACTGGCTGCCATTGCTCCGCTCCAAGCGGCACGTGTACTTCATGACTGGTCAGGGTCCCTACGAGCATCCCGAAAGCTCGATTCGCATGGGCGAACTCCTCGGAGCAAAAGGCATCCCGAACTACGTGGATATTTGGGGCACCGAGTGGATGCACGATTGGCCCACCTGGCGAGCGATGCTCCCATCGGCACTGGAACGATGGTTTTCCGATGGGGTGTAGATGCGCATCGCTATTCCAGACCGCTCCATCTTTACGCCGCTTGCCGACCCGGGCAGTGGCAGTGACCACCAAATCATTCGCGCGCCGCAGAATCAGTGCGAGATGCTTTTGCGCACGGCGCGTGCAGAACTGGCGCTCATTTCACCGCTCGGATATGGAAGCGCACCGACGCTGAGCGATTACCGCATCGTAGGCACAACCTGTCTGGTTGCCTACGAAGACACTGGCTTGGCATCCATTCGCTTTCGTGCTGACCTTGAGGTACCCCGAACCTACTATGCGCCCGCCCCGGAGGATTTCATCACTACAATTGGATTGTTGCTGTTGACCGAACAGCACGAGCTCCGTCTTGATCCGGTAGCGTCGCCCTCGGCTGCCGACACGATCATCGCCTGGAACGATGAGGGCACCTTCCCCGAGCATCCCGCCGTCATTGACCTGACCGAAGAATGGTGGTTGGCGCTCGGCTGTGGGTTACCGCTGGGTCTATGGGTCTGCCGCTCCGATATTGCCGACGAATACGATGTCGTTGCACTCACTCGTTCATTGGCGCGCATTCCCACGGATGCCCCATCAACACTGCAATGGTACTGGAACGACGATGCGAAGCAGTCACTTGCCACCACAGTGGAGATGCTCTACTATCACCGTCTCATCGAAGAGTTGCCGGCTGTCAACGTCATCGCATAAAGAGAGCCGGCCAAGTGCCATTTCTGGGAGGGATGTATGTTTGCACTGCCTATGTTGAACTGTCGTCGAGGTGGCAATGTCGCTTGCAAGTGAATTTCGGGAGTTCATCGCCAAAGGGAATGCAGTGGAATTAGCTGTCGGCGTGATTATCGGCGCAGCGTTCGGCAACGTCGTCACCAGTATCACCGATGGCATTATTCGTCCGCTCATTGCATTGCTTGCGCCCAATCCATCGGTGGGGCTAATGCTTGGTCCACTCAACATTGGATTGGTCATCAGCGCGCTGATCAACTTTTTGCTAACGGCAGCTGTTGTTTTCTTTGCTATCGTCAAACCGATGAATATGCTGCGCCGGCGTCTGGAGCGTTCGCAGTCGGCATAGTTTTGCGCCCTGTTTGACTATCCTGGTTTTGCATCGTATGCTTCGCACCTGCATCGCAGCGTGTCTGCTTTCGGTTCTTTGCTTTGCCCAAAGCGATTCTGTATGGAAACGAAGCGGTAGCATTACGCTAACGCTGACGCAAGTTGCGCTCAAGAACTGGGCAGCCGGCGGACAGAACACCCTCGGTATTGCGGGACTACTGACCTATCGTTCCCTCTACAATGGAACGCGCGACCGGTGGGAAACAACGCTCGACATTGGCTATGGGCTCACCAAGCTCGCTGGCCTACCCTTTCGCAAAAGCGACGACCGCTTCATTTTGATTTCCACCTATGGTCTGCGCTCACCTGATTCACTGTTGACCTACGCACTCCAACTGGATCTGCGCACCCAGCTTACCGATGGTTTTCAGTACCCGACCGATACAACCGAAACGCTGATTTCCACCTTGTTTGCGCCGGCAACAATCAACCTCGGCCTTGGTGGCACCTACGCCCCAACCGATGGGGTCAGCCTTACGCTGATGGCAGCAACGGGACGAGCGGTTCTCGTGCTGGATCGCCGCCTGCAGAATGGCTCGCTCGGCCCGGACTCTGGCCAAGCAGCGCGATTCCAATTCGGTGCTTCCTTCAATGCAACGATCGTCACCGAGTTGGTCGAGAACGTTCTGCTCAACACGAAGCTGGCGGTGTTTGCACCATACGATGCGCTGACCTCGCAGGTTCTCAACTGGAACACGGTGCTAACCTTCCGCATCAACAAGCTCCTCAGCGCCAGCATTGCGCTCGACGTGGCCTATGATCCACGGGTTATCCTCACTCGTGACGACGGCACCCGCGGACCGGTAACCCAGCTTCGCAACGTGCTCGGCATTGGTCTTACCGTTCCGCTCTGAGCGCACGCATGCGGCGAGTCTTAGTCGTTGCCTACTACTTTCCACCCTCCGGTGGACCAGGCGTCCAGCGGGTGTTGAAGATGGTTCGCTATCTGCCGCAGTTCGGATGGGAGCCGGTTGTTCTCACCGTTCGAGAAGGGACCTTTCCTGCTCGTGATGAATCGCTACTGGCAGAAATTCCGCCGCATATCCACGTCGAGCGAACACGTATCCTTGAGCCATACACATTCTACCGACGGCTGACCGGTACCCGACAAGCCATTGACGTCGCAGTTCTGACCGACCGTGCGGAGACGTCCCGGCGCCAGCGCCTTGCCCAGTTTGTACGCGCCACCTTTTTCATCCCTGACGCGCGGGTGGGTTGGCTTTTCGATGCCATCCCTGCGGGTGTGCGTTTGGTCGAGCAATGGGAAATCGAAGCACTCTACACTTCCTCGCCGCCCTACACGGGTGCATTGATCGGGCGCGCCCTCAAACGCCGTACCGGCCGAGCATGGGTTATGGAACTGCGCGACCCTTGGACCGGATTTCTGACGACTCCGCGACGGTGGTGGCTGCCACGCCGCATTGACCGTCACTTGGAACGCTCCTGCCTGGAACAGGCCGATCGCGTCGTTGCTGCCTGGGAGGGAATCATCAGCGATGCACGGGCAAAATATCCTGCCCTGCCGCCCGAGAAATTCATCACGATTCCCAATGGATTCGATGCAGCCGATTACCCCACCACTACCGCCACCGCCACCACCACCGAGCCACAGCGCACCGGAGCATTGACCATCACGTACACAGGCTCGCTCTATGGCTTGCGTAACCCGGACGTGCTCATCGCTGCGCTGGAGCAGCTCATCGCCGAGGGGACCATTCCCCCGGCGCGCGTGCGACTGCGCTTTGTCGGGCGCGTCGGCGAGGACGTCCTTGCCACGCTTGCACGCAGCAGTCTCTGGACGCAAACCGAGGTTGTGCCCTACGTTCCGCACGCCGAAAGCCTTCGCTACGTCCTCGAAAGTGATGTTGCCCTGCTGGTGGTTGATCGCTCCACCGATAGCGCGCAGATCGTTCCCGGGAAAGTCTTCGAGTATCTCGGCGCCGGTAAACCGATCCTTGCCCTTGCTCCGCACGGCAGCGCTATCGAAGCGTTGTTGGCCGAAACCGGTGCTGGCGTTGTCTGCGCCGATGCGACCGAGTGTGCGGCGGTCCTGACCGGCTGGTACCGCCAGTGGGAAAGCGGTCAACGGTTGGTAACTCCGAACCAGGAGGCAATCGCGCGCTACGAGCGGCGCACAGCTGCCAGCACGCTGGCGGCAGTGCTCGATGCCGCAACGCGCAGTGCACCTCGGTCAACGGCGTAATTTGCAGCCAATGGTTCGTGCCTGTGTGCTTGTTCTTGCTGGAGTGCTGCTCGGCAGCTGTGGTGGTGTTCAACCGCGCAGCATGCTCGATGCAGCGGTCAATACCAGCACCGACGAAGTCGCTGCATGCCGGCTGGGCGATGCGGTGATCTTCCTTCGCATCGAGCCCAATGGTACCGAGCGCTTGTTCCAGAGCTATCGCCGCACCGACAGCAGTTGGAGCACACCCGAACCAGCAACCCTCCTCCAACCAGCCCTCGAGACGAACGCCGGTAAACCAGCAGTTGCGCACACGAAGGATGGACAGATACTGCTGGTCTTTCCGGCACACCGAACGCCGACCAACGTGGACCTTGCCGAGAGCATCTTCGATGGGCAACGCTGGACACCCCTTGTGTGGCTCGACCAGCTCAACTCGCCAGCATGGGATTCCCAACCGGCACTTTCTCCCGATGGAACAGTGCTCGTGTTTAGTTCCGACCGCCCACACGGGCGCGGCGGCAAGGACCTCTACGTAAGCTACCGAATATCTCGAGGGTGGTCTCCACCAGTGCTCCTGCCACTCTGTACCGCGGACGATGAATGCACGCCGGCACTGCTTGCCGATAGCACGCTGGTGTTTGCCCGCCGCCGCGACACAATCGCAGGAGACTTCGACCTGTACCGCGCCGAGCAGACTGCACCCCTGCAGTGGACAAAAGTCACAGCGCTGCCACCGCCGATCAACTCTCCTGCTGACGACATTGCACCAGTTGCCTGGGACGACCACCTGGTGTTCAGCTCCAACCGGAATGGCAATCTGGACCTGTTCCTGATGCCGCTGTGTGGACCGGTCCTGCTGGACATTGCGCTTCACCCGTCGGCAACAATTGCTGTGCTCGATGGCGTTGCCACCATCGCCTCGGCATCTGGGTTGGAAACCATCCCCGTTGGAGCCGACGGGCGCCGCAGAGTCCAACTCCGCCCTGCCGAGCACTACCTGGTTCGGTACACCAACACGTGCAGTGGAAGCAGCCAGCAGTGGCACGTAGCGGCTCCCTGCGATCCGCATCGCACGGTGCTGCTCAGCCTTCCCGCCATACTTCCCAGCGAGGGTGCGCGATGGGAAGCGACCATCGAGAATGCGTTTGCACCGGATGAGTACCTGCCAGCAACCGACGAGCACCGCACCGCCACGGCACTGCTGGAGCGTTACAACCTCGACGGTGCCGTCGCCGGCTCCACGGCAACCTTCGACCGCCGCAGCATCGCTGAACTTCTCGACCACCTCAAACAGGTTTTCCGCTGCGCTCCCGCTGCTACCATCGAAGTGACCATCGAAGCATCGCCAACCGACCGCCAGCTTCGGTATCGCGGCAGCAGACTCTCCTTTGTGTCGGATGGCGTCGCGCTGGACCTGGAATCGGGGATGCTCCTTCCGCCGCGCACGGTTGCCCTGCTCCGCGCCTACACCGTCCAGCAATTGCTCCTGGCAGCAATTACCTCTGATCGGTGGCTCTCGAGTCGGTCCGACCGCATCCGCTGGCGCTTGGACAATCGGCTGAACGCCCCGAATGCGGTCCGGCTCTCGCTGCAGGTAAACCCCTGAGGGTTGATCCTTGCTGCTGGCAGGTTTGGCTGGTGTGTGTTATTTTTGCAGCCCTGTCAACACCCCGTGACACATTCATGCAAGCAATCGTCGAAATCGCTGGCAAGCAGTTTCGGGTTCAGCCGAACGAGCGCCACGTTGTTCCCCACCTTTCGGCAGAGGTTGGGCAAACCGTCGAGTTCCGCACGGTCCTGGCAACCCTCGACGGCGACCGTGTCCGGTTCGGCACGCCCGTGCTGGATGCGACGGTAACTGCTACCGTCCGCGCCCATGGCAAAGGCGATAAAGTGCTCGTGTTCAAGAAAAAGCGCCGCAAGGGCTACAAAAAGCTGCGCGGGCATCGCCAGCAGTACACCGAAATCGAAATCACTGGTATCACGGTCAACAGCTAAGCAATGGCACATAAAAAAGGCGGCGGCTCAACCAAGAACGGTCGCGATTCGAATGCAAAACGGCTTGGCGTCAAGCGCTTTGGCGGGCAATTCGTCCGCGCGGGCAATATCTTGATCCGTCAGCGTGGCACGCGCTGGCATCCCGGCGAGAACGTCGGGCTGGGCAGAGATTACACGCTCTTTGCGCTCACCGACGGTATCGTCAAGTTCGAACGCTACGGACGCAATCGCCAGAAAGTCTCGGTCTATCCCGTCGAAGCAGCACGCTAACAATGCGCTGTCAACCGATGAGTGCGCCCGCCGTGCATCTCTGATCAGCATGCGGGCGCGTTTTGTTTATTCCATTGTCCCACGTTTTGAACGGTTCCTGCAATGAAGATCACCGTCATTGGCGCCGGTAACGTCGGTGCATCGGTCGCCCAGCAGATTGCTTATCAAGAGCTGGCAAACGAAGTTGTTCTCGTTGATATCGCTGACGGCATTCCGCAAGGCAAGGGTCTGGACCTGCTCGAAGCACTCCCCGTGCTCGGCTCGGACACCTACGTCCACGGAACCAATTCCTATGAGCCGACGGCGGGCTCCGATATTGTCGTCATCACTGCCGGACTGGCGCGGAAGCCAGGAATGAGCCGCGACGACCTGCTTGCTGCCAATGCAAAGATTGTTGCCTCTTGTGCAGAGCAGGCGGTTGCGCACTCGCCGAATGCACTGTTTATCCTGGTGTCCAATCCACTGGACGTGATGACCTACCTAACCCTGCGCGTGACCAAGCTGCCGCGTCACCGCGTTGTCGGGATGGCTGGTGTGCTCGATACGGCACGGTATCGCACGTTCATCGCGATGGAACTCGGCTGCTCGGTCGAGGACATTCAAGCACTGCTCATGGGTGGTCATGGCGACTCGATGGTACCACTGCCACGCTATACGACTGTTGCCGGCATCCCCTTGGAACAACTGCTTCCAGCCGAAAAAATCGCTGCCATTGTCCAGCGCACCAAAGACGGCGGCATCGAGATTGTCAACTACCTCAAGACTGGTTCGGCATACTACGCACCGGCAGCCTCGACCGTCGAGATGATCGAAAGCATCGTCAAGAACAAGCATCGCATTCTCCCCTGTTCGGCACTCTGCGATGGCGAGTACGGGCTGCGGGATGTTTGCATTGGGGTTCCAGTCAAACTCGGCTCCAGCGGAATCGAGCAGATCCTTCAGGTTCAGCTCAGCGAGGACGAGCAAGCCTTGCTCGAAAAGTCGGCAGCAGACGTACGGTCGAACATCGCTACGCTCGTCGAACTCGGGTACTGAGCACGGGTATGGAATGCCGCGATGCAGCGCTGCTGTTGGAACGGTACGCCCTCCTGCTGGAGCTTGCCGGCGACAATCCCTACAAAGCGCGTGCATACGCAGCAGCCGCAGAAGCATTGGCAGCACTCGATGGTCCGCTCGATGCAGCTCTGCGCAGTCAAGCGCTCGGCTCGGTGCGTGGCATTGGCGAGGGTATTCTCCAGACACTGAACCAGATGGCACAAACGGGAGCGCTTGCCCACCTTGCCGAGCTGGAGCAGAGCATTCCACCGGGGGTCGTGCAACTGACCGCACTGCGCGGAGTCGGTGCCAAAAAAGCGCGTCAACTTTGGCAACAGTGCGGCATCACCAGTATCGAGGAACTCGAGCGCGCTTGCCGTGAGCACCGCATCGCTGGCTGTAAGGGATTCACCCCGCGGAGCGAGGCAGCACTGCTGGAAGCCATTGCTTTTTGGCGCTCTGCGCAGGGTCGGATCCAACGCCATAAGGCATGGCGCATTGCCGAGCAGCTTCGATCGCTGCTGGTAGAGCGCGGCGCACGCGAGGTCATCGCTGCTGGCCAGCTTCGTCGCGGGGAGGAGATTATCAGCACGCTTACCCTCCTTGCCATTGTGGATAAACCCGATACCTTCCCCCTGCCCGAGGATCTTCACCCCGCCGGGCATCGGCGGTATCGCTCCCTCGAAGGCGACATCACCATCGAGATTCACCTTGCCGACCCTGCCAGTGCTGGCACTGCACTGTTTCGGGCAACTGGCAGCGACGAATTCATCACCGCTGCCACCGGCGGAAAGACGCTACCGCCATTGGCACACGAAGAGGATGTGTTCGAATACCTGGATTTGCCCGTCATTCCGCCGGAGCTTCGCCAGGATGCAGCAACGCTCGATCACATTCGGCGCGAAGGCATCCCGCCCCTGATCACTTTTGGCCAGATGCGCGGCATGATCCACGTTCACACCACCTGGAGTGATGGGAAGAACTCGCTCGAAGAAATGGCACTGGCGGCCAAGTCGCTGGGGTTCGAGTACATTGCCATCTGCGACCACAGCCAGAGCGCTGCGTATGCCGGCGGATTGAGCATCGAGCGTGTCCGGCAGCAGCGCGCCGACATTGACACGCTCAATGCTCGCGGTTTAGGCATCCGCATTCTGCACGGCATCGAAAGCGACATCCTCCCCGATGGCTCGCTCGACTATCCCGACGACGTGCTGGCGGAATTCGACCTCGTCGTTGCATCGGTTCATTCCCACTTCAATCTTCCCGCTCCCGAGCAAACCGCCCGCATTCTCCGTGCGCTGGCACATCCAGCAACCACAATCTTGGGTCACCCCACCGGACGGCTCCTGCTGCGCCGGAACGGCTACCAGGTGGACATCGAAGCCATCCTCGCAGCAGCAGCACGCACCGGAACGATCATTGAATTCAACGTCAATCCCTACCGGCTCGATCTGGATTGGCGCTACCACCAGCGGGCATGCAGCATCGGCGTTCGGTTTGCCATTGATCCCGATGCCCACAGCGTGGACGGAATGAACGAGCTTGCCGATGGCATCACCGTCGCACGCCGGGGCGGTCTTCGTCCCTCGGCGGTTGTCAACACGCTGCCAGTGGATGCATTCCTGGATATGGTCGCAGCACAACGGCAGCAAAAACAATTACTCCGTGGTGCAGCATGAGACGCTGGTGGGCCTGGTGGGTTGCTACTGGTGTGGTCATCCTCGATCAAGCAACAAAGCTTGCGGTGAAAGGATTCTCGCTGCTGGGCATCGAGCATCACGGCATGCTGCTTGGTCAGTCCTTCCCGCTGCTTGGCGATACCATCCGCATCACGTACATCGAGAATCCCGGTATGGCATTCGGGATCGAGTTCGGCGCTGGAAAAATTATCTTGAGCCTTTTCTCGATTGCTGCTGCGTGTGCCGTCGGGTTTGTGCTGGCTCGCATGCAGCGGTACGCTGTTGCATGGCAAGTGCAGCTTGCATTTGCCCTGATTTTCGCAGGCGCGTTGGGTAACTTGATTGACCGTGTTTTCTACGGTGTCCTCTACGGCGAAGCACCGCTGTTCTACGGTCGCGTGGTGGATTTTCTCGATGTGGACATCCCCGACATCCATCTGGGGAATTGGCACCTGGAACGCTGGTGGATTTTCAACATTGCCGATGCTGCTGTTTCCTGCGGCATGGTGTTGCTTCTGCTTGTTGGGCACCGTATGCCGCCGCTGGGGCAGTTGTTCGGGCGCATGCCAAGTCACGAGCACCAGACGGACAATCACCAGTAGCCTCCGTGCGCACGGTGGTTTGCTCTCCGTCCTGCTGACCGTGTTTTCGGGAAGGGGGCGCCTTTCTACGCCAGAAGAGCGGCTTGATCGAGAAGCCGAACAAGCTGCGCCAAGTCTGAGGGCAAGGGCACGCTGAATTCCATGTACTGGCCGGTTCGAGGATGGAAAAAGCCAAGCACTCCTGCATGGAGCGCTTGCCGACCAACAACCTCGACGCACCGCTGCGCAAGGGAGCGGAGCGCAGTGCGGTGCAAGCCACCATAGGCGAGCACCCCTCCACCATAGCTTTCATCCCCGATGAGCGGATGGCGAACGTGCGCCATGTGCACGCGTATTTGATGTGTCCGACCTGTGAGCAGCTTCAACTCCAGATGCGTCGCAAAGGGATACCGCGCCACCACCCGAAAGGTGGTCACTGCTGGCTTGCCGCCGCGCTCGACAACGGCAAAGAGCTTGCGGTTCCGCTGCGAGCGTCCGATGGGTGCCTCGATGCTGCCCTGGTCGGGAGCGACAATTCCCCACACAAACGCATGGTAGAGCCGATGGACACGCCGTTCGGCAAATTGTCGCGATAGCTGCTCGCTGGCATACTCATGTTTGGCGACGACCATCACACCGGAAGTGTCCTTGTCGAGCCGATGCACAATGCCCGGCCGTACTGCTGCCGAGCTAAGAATCAATTCCTCGCTCTCGTCGTCGGCTTCGTCAGCTTCGGCCAGAGCGACGGGCTGACGCACCCCAAGGTGGTAGAGCACAGCATTGACCAGCGTTCCCTGGCGATGACCGTGGGCGGGATGCACAACCATCCCCGCTGGTTTGTTGATGACGAGCACGTCCTCGTCCTCGAAGAGAATCTCGAGCGGAATTGGCTCCGGCACAAGCTCGATGGGAGGACGACGCAGGAAGCGACAGACAATGCAATCGCCCGGCTGCACGCGATAACTGGCCTTGACGCGGCGACCGTTGACGCTGACCCTGCCGGCTTCGATGGCTTCCTGGACGCGTGTCCGTGTCGCGTGGCGAATCGCCTCGGTCAAGTACACGTCCAGCCGCGTGGGTTGTTGGCCCGGCGGTATCGCAAGCTCGACTATCTGTTCCTCCAGTGGTGGGTAATTGGGATCGTTGTCGTCGTGGTGCACAGCTACGATGGCGTTATCCATGATGAGGGACAAAAACGAATCACCCCTGCACCGCTTGTAATTACCGGCGGCATGACTATCTTTGTCACAGTGCATCGTTCTTTTGACTTTACACTAGGTAGCCGTCACACAATTTTCTTTTTCCCCATGCGATGCACCGAATACCCAGCCAGCAAAACATGATTGGCCATAGCTCGGCGGTCTGTCGCCAATGTAGCAACAATCATGGAGAAAAACAATGGCACGGCGGACATTTTTCTCCCTGCTGCTGGTCGTTATAGGGTTGAGCCTTGTTCGCGGGATAGCGTAGAATCTACCGCGTTTTGATTTCCCTGAGGCAGCGGGACGGTGGCTGTGGTACTACGAGTACCGCAATGCATTCGATTCGTGTGCAGTCCAGTGCTCGTATGGAGAGTTTGCAATCATCGCACCGGACACGACCATTCTGGTGAATCTCCGCTTGCGGTATGAGGATATAGAGGCAGGCAGTGCACCAACGCGTCTGCGGCAGGGGTGCAATACCCAAGGGCGCGATACAGTCTCGAATAACTCAGCCGTAGCTACCCCTTCGATATCCCAGCCGGCAGTCCAGTCCGCTTTTACCACTTGCTGGGCAGCACTCGGCCCTGCTCGGATACGATACGGCGCCCACCACCCCGATACCCCCTTTCTGAGCCCGTCAACCTACGGGAGTTTGGCTGGGGGCTGAATCCGCAAGGCTGCATCCTCGATGCAACCGAGTTCGTTGTCTATCTTGTCCGTGCGTCCGATGGCGCGATTTTACTCACCCGATGCTACACTACCACTGCGGAACGCTCGTCAGTGGTGCACGGTTTCTTCACGCGGGTCTTTGGGTGTGATAACGAAGGACGAGCTCTACCGTATTGCAGCGCTTGCCAAGCTTTCGTTCGACGAGAACCACATTGAGCAGTTTCGCGCCGAGTTTGAGCGTATCGTCGAGTACGTCGGTGCACTCAATCGCATGAGCGCGCTCGACGGCCTCGAGCCGCTCGACGCAATCGTTCCCCATACCAACGCATTTGCCGACGACGTGCCCGACCACGGGCTTTCCACCGAGGAAGCGCTGGCCAATGCGCCCCGTCATAACGAGAGCTTCTTCAAGGTGCCCAAAGTCCTTGCTGCCGCCGAATGGGCAGAGGAAGACCGACAGGACGCGCCCGCCGAATGAAATCGCTCCGCCGAAGGATTGGGTATGGGCTGCTAGCGCTGCTACTGCTTGCTGTGGGATGCCGCTCGTACCGTGATCCCGAGGCACAACTGGCGCTTGCCCAGTTCGACACCAGTGCCGCTCCATCGGCAGCACCCCTGATGCGGGGGACAATTCCCATTGACTCGGTCGCCGATCCGCGTACGCTGCGCTTCGACATTTGGAAAATTGAGTCCGACGACTATCCGCTGGAAATCCGCCTGATGGCGCGGGTGTTCGACAGCAGCGGGAACTTTGTTTCCCATTTAGCACCACCGGTAGTGCCCACGCAAGACCGCTGGCTGAAGCTTACCGAGACGCTGGGCAAGCGCACCGTACCGATCACGTCGTTTACCGTGCGCGAATTCGGCGAAGGGGATTCGACGCTGGGCTACCGAATCGTGCTTGCGCTCGACTATAGCGGCTCGATGCGCGGTGTCTTCGATGCTATGCAGGAAGGTGCACGCACCTTCCTCGGCATGAAGTATCCGGCCGACGAAGTAGCCCTGGCAACGTTCAACACGACGCTCGATCTGAAAATCCCCTTCGAGCGGGACCGGCAACAACTGCTGCGCATCTTTGAACAGGTACGCCAGCGGAACTTCGGTGGGTATTCATCGGTGTACGATGGGCTCACTAGTGCGGTGATGCTCTTCGACACCGTGCCCGATCAGCAGCCGCGGGTTCTGGTCTGCTTCACCGATGGTGACGAGAACGCTTCGCGCGAGGACGCACGCACGCTCTTTGAGCGCGCCCAGCAACGCCGGGTGCGCATCTTTCCGATCGGCTTTGGGTACGTTCGCGACGAATTGCTCGAATACATTGCTGCGCAAACAGGCGGACGCTTCTACCGCGTCACCTCGCGCCGTGAATTGCTGGCAGCTTTCGAGGACATCTACCGCTCGCTGCGTTCGTACTACCTGGTGCGCTATCGGCCGCCGGTTTTTGCAGGATTGCATCAGGTCGAGCTTTGGCTTCAACCGCGCGCTAGCGACACCACGCTGGTTGCTCGCGGTAGCTACGACAAAAGCGACATCAACCCGTGGGCACAGCTCAACGACGCATTCAACAAGCTCATCACCTTCGACTACAACAAAGCCACGCTGCGCCCCGATGCATTGCCGATCATCGAGGAAATCGTTGATCAGCTCGAGCGCTACGAGCGCGTCTGGCTGGAAGTGCGCGGACATACCGACGATATTGGCGGGCTGGAGTTCAACCAGCGACTCTCGGAAGAACGCGCCAAGGCGGTCGTCCGTGCACTGGTCGAGCGAGGGATTGATTCGGTCCGGCTGCGTGCCCGTGGGATGGGCATGCTCTATCCGTTGGTGCCGAACACCAGCGACGAGAACCGCGCCAAGAACCGGCGGACCGAGTTCGTGATCATCCGCCGATAGTACCGCCGTGATGGTAGGGCTCGCCACGAAGGATTGTCAGCGCGCGGTAGAGCTGTTCGCAGAGCACCAATCGCGCTATCTCGTGCGGGAGCGTCATCGGACCAAGGGATAGGTGCACGTTTGCACGTTGGCGGAGCTGCTCCCCAACGCCGTAGGCACCGCCAATGACGAAGACAATTCGCCGCTGCCGACCGGCAAGAAGCTCGCCGAGCATCTGGGCGAACTCTGTCGAACGGTACTGCCGCCCGCGTTCGTCAAGCAGGAGAACGTAGTCGTCGTCACGGAGACGGCGGAGCAGGCACTCGCTCTGCTGGCGAACGGCTGCTGCTTGTTGACCGCCCACCGAGCGGCCGGTGCATTCTTCCAGCCTGGCACAAATGTTGTACCGCTCCATGCGGTCCACGTACTCGGTGCAGAGCGCAACCAGTGGCGCTCGCCGCGCTCGTTCGGCACACAAGATCACCACCTGCTGCGCCATGCATGCTGATTTGGAAAGTGAGGGTTCGATGTCGTAGTTTGGCAACAGAAACCGTTGCCGATCCAAGGCTGAATCACTCTGCTTGCAGCAAACCGCGCTCCTTGCCGACTGTCGCAGATCATACCGCACGGCTGTAGGTAACTTTCACATTCCACGACGACCACAGATACAAGTTGTTCAACGATGGACAGACGCTATACCCATGGCGAAAAATGGTAACGAGGTAGCAGCGACGTCTGTGCTACCGACGGTGCTCGATGTTAGCGAGCTGAAAGCCAAGAAAATCGCCGAGCTGACCAAAATTGCAAAAGCGCTCGGCATTCCGGATTATTCCGACCTTCGGAAGCAGGACCTGATCTTCCGCATTCTGGAGGCACAATCTGCAATCCAAATGCGCGAGCGCCATAGCGAAGGCGTCACGATCAGCACCGGTGTGCTGGAGGTGCTGCCCGAAGGCTACGGTTTTCTGCGCTCGGCAGACTACAACTACTTGCCCTCGCCGGACGATATCTACGTGTCGCCCTCGCAAATCAAGCGCTTCGGCTTGCGCACCGGCGATACGATCCGCGGGCATGTTCGTCCGCCCAAGGAAGGCGAGCGATTCTTTGCCTTGCTGAAGGTCGAGACAGTCAACTACGTCGAGCCAGAGCTGATGAAAGATCGCACGATCTTCGACAATCTGACGCCGACGTATCCGACCAAGCAGCTCAAGCTCGAAACCGTGCCGAGCGAATATTCGATGCGCATCATTGACATGTTCGCGCCCATCGGCAAGGGACAGCGCGGCTTGATCGTCTCGCCACCGAAGAGCGGCAAGACCATCCTGCTCCAAAAGATTGCCAACAGCATCACGCGTAATCACCCGGAAGTTCGCCTCATCGTGCTCCTCATTGATGAGCGCCCGGAAGAAGTAACCGACATGCAGCGCTCGGTGCAAGCCGAGGTGATTTCGTCCACCTTCGATGAGCCACCCGATCGGCACGTGCAAGTCGCCGAGATGGTCCTCGAGAAAGCCAAACGCTTGGTCGAGGCACGGCAGGACGTGGTCATTCTGCTCGATTCCATCACACGGCTGGCGCGCGCCCATAACACGGTCATCCCCCATTCGGGCAAAATCCTCTCCGGCGGTGTTGATGCCAACGCACTCCACAAACCCAAACGCTTTTTCGGTGCAGCCCGCAACATCGAAGAGGGCGGCTCGCTGACGATCATTGCCACCGCGCTGATCGAAACCGGCAGCCGCATGGATGAAGTCATCTTCGAGGAATTCAAAGGTACCGGCAACATGGAATTGGTCCTCGACCGCAAGCTGGCCGAAAAACGCATCTTCCCTGCCATTGACCTCAATCGCTCCGGTACACGCAAGGAAGAGCTGCTCCTTTCCCCGGAAGAGCTTAGCCGCATTTGGGTACTGCGCAAGTTCTTGAGCGACCTCAATCCAGCCGAAGCAATGGAAGCACTCCTGGAGCGCCTGTCCAAGACTCGCTCAAACAAAGAATTTCTGGCAACGCTCAATTCCTGAAGCAGCATGCCTGTTCTGCGTTCGGCGGTAGGGTAGCAGAGTAATTTTGCCAGCGCCATCGCGTGCAACCGCTTGCGATGAGTGCATCTGCACAAGCACAAGTACGTACTGTTATTGAGAGCATCGTATGGCTGATCTGTTTGCAAAGTGTTTCGAGTTTACCCGTGCCGATGAAGTCAAGGCAAAGGGACTCTATCCCTACTTCCGTCCCATCGAGGACAACGAGGGTCCGGTTGTGACCATCGAGGGACGGAAAGTCATCATGGCGGGTTCGAACAACTACTTAGGGCTGACGGCACACCCAGCAGTCAAGGAAGCTGCCGTGCGGGCCATTGAGCAGTACGGAACGGGCTGCTCCGGGTCACGGTACCTGACCGGCACCATTGATCTGCACATCGAACTGGAACGGCGCTTGGCAGCGTTTCTGGGCTATGAAGCAGTGCTCCTGTTTTCGACAGGCTACCAAACAGCTCTGGGCACCATCAGCGCCCTGGTCGGCAAAGGGGACTACGTCATCAGCGACAAAGAAAACCATGCCTCGATCATCAATGGCTGCATGCTCGCAAAGGGTGGTTTTGCCGAATTTGTGCGCTACAAACACAACGACATGGAGGACCTGGAAAAAGTCCTCCAACGCATTCCAGCCGATGCGGGAAAACTGATCGTCACCGATGGGGTCTTTTCCGTCACCGGTGAAATTGTGGACCTTCCGCGCTTAGTGGAAGTTGCCCATCGCTACGGTGCCCGTGTGCTCGTTGACGATGCCCATGCTGTTGGCGTCATCGGTGAGGGCGGCCGCGGTACGGCCAGCCATTTTGGATTGACTGCCCAAACCGACTTGACCATGGGCACGTTCTCGAAAACCTTTGCCTCGCTCGGCGGCTTTGTCGCTGGACCCGAACGGGTGATCAACTACCTCAAGCATCACTCGCCAGCGTTGATCTTCAGCGCATCCCCAACTCCTGCATCCGTTGCGGCTGCACTGGCAGCACTCGACATTCTCGAACAGCATCCCGAGCTGGTCACCCAACTGATCGCCAACGCCGACACCATGCGCAAAGGACTTTCCGAGCTGGGGTTCAACGTGTACCATTCCCCTACGGCTATCGTCCCGGTCATCGTCGGCGACGTCGACACAGCGCTCGTCCTCTGGCGCAAACTCTACGACGGTGGTGTTTTTGTCAATGCCTTCATTCCACCCGGTGTGCCGCCCAACATGAGCATGATGCGCACCAGTTACATGGCAACGCACCAGAAAGAACACCTGGACATCATCCTCGAGGTCTTCGAGCGAGCCGGACGAGAGCTTGGACTTATTCCCGTTGATGCAACCGATTGGTCCCACCGTTCACCACAGGAGGTTCTATGATTCGCTTGTTTGTTGCTTTCGTGCTGATTGCGGCGGGTGCAATCGCCCAACAGTACGTGCCGAAGGGAAGCATCTTCGGCGGGGCACGCATTGGACTGGGTGCAAAGGAAAACGCCTTCAACATCGGCGTTGATGGCGAATACTTCATCACCGGCAACGGTGAAGCCGGACCGGGGAATCTTTCGATCGGCCTCTCGCTCGACTACTCGCGAATTGTACGGACGGTCACGCAGGGCACTCTCTCCGGAACACAAACAACAACCTACCTGCCCATTAGTGTTGCAGGTGTGTATCACCTATCGCCCGCAGTCGAAGACACCCCCGAATTCGATCCGTACGTGCTGGCTGGCTTCGCGTACCGCATTCAATCGGTCACCGCCGACGTTGGCTTTGGTGTTACCGACTCCCGATCGAACAACGACGTTATCCTCGTCGGCGGTTTAGGTGCATGGTACTTTTTCACACCCCAACTGGCTGGACATCTTCGCGTCGCATTTGGTGCATCGTTCCTAACAGCTGGGGTGATGTACCGCTTCCAGTAAGCGCTCTCCCCCAACGACGCAATCAAAAGGGCGTGCTCTCCTGCAAGAGCACGCCCTTTGTGTTCCGTTGCACAGACTGCCGCTTACGGCGTGGATGAACGCTGCACTTTCTTTTTGCGAGCAGCCTTCTTTTTCTTCGTAGCAGCTTGCTTTTTGACTACTGCAGCAGCAGAATCGCTTGCCGCAGCAGACTTTTTGACCGTTGGCATTTCTGGTGCCGTTGTGCTGCTCTTCTTGACCACAGGCGGTGTTGCGGCTGGTTGCTCCTTCTGTGGTGCTGGTGGCGGGGGCGCACTGCCCTTTTTGACGGTGGGCACTTGGGCCACCGTCACTACTGCCGTTGCCATCAGGACTGCTATTCCGACATGTGCCATACGAACCTCCATTTAGCGGTTGGATTGCATACCGATTTTGACAATGCGCGGATTGGCCACCGGTGTGAAGCCACCGACCAATGCATAGGGCACGCCAACAGCCGGTTGAATCGAGTAGTCAATCTCAACGTACCGATTCGGTGAAGTCCCTTGCAACACCGCGCCGCCGGATGCTTTGAGCAAAATCTTCGCAAAGCGGTACTGAGCAAGATTAGGTGCCGCGGAATTGTCCGGAGCAACCATGGCGTAGAAGACCAGGCTCTTGGTTTGATTTTGCAAATTCTCGACCATGATTTGCACGTGTTTTTTGCCCGTGCCAATCGCTTGCGATTCGAACACCGCTTCCAGCGAGTCGGCAAGAACAACGTAGGGGGTATAGCCCATCGCACCGCTGTCGGACAAGACGATGGTTGCTTTGGATCGTTGCCCTGCTTGGGCACCGCGGAGGAAATTCCCGTTGTCATCGGTATATGTGCTTGCACCGGGCGAACCAAATGCCCAATTCTCCTGCCCTCCAACAACGCGGGTGTCGAGACACACATCCCACTCAGTACCATTAGCGATAGTCAGGTTTGTCCCATCAAGCAGGCGAATACCGCTACCATTTGCCGATGCTGTTTCGAATGCACGGATGCCACGGAAGCGTTTCGCTCCTGCCCACTCAATCGAAATGCTCGATGACGCAGTGTCGGCAGTAATAGCAGCGACGGAAAAGGTGTAGATTTTTCCCGCATCCAAGCCAACGATCTCCACTATCGTTTGGCCTTTCGCTGTCGTAATCGGGTTGAACGTCTGCGTGCCACTAGTGGTGGTAATGCGGTAGCCCTGAAACTCCGTGTTCGACTCCGACGGCGACGGCGTCCATTTGAGACGCACACTGGTTTCACTCATCGAAAGCGCCATCAAATTCGACGGCGGTGCAGGGATGAACTTGACTGGTGTGTTGGTGCTGGTATCCTCGCACCCGGCAACGAATGCTCCCATCACGACAAGGGAGAGGAGAAAAAGCCGATTTTTCATCAGGATGCCTCGAAGGAAGAAGTGAAACAAAACCACAAAGACACTGTTGCAAAAATAAGACTGCTGCTTTCCCCAAAAAAATGAGAGCGGCTTGCCGTGGAAGGACATGCAAGCCGCTCTCCTGCTACACCGCTGCGACTCAAACTACTTGGGTTGCTCGGCGGCTTTCTTCTTATGGTGATGCTTTTTGCCCTTCTTTGCCATTGGCTCCGTGCTGGTTGCGGGAGTAGTGCTCGGAGCAGGCGTGGTGGCGGGAGCTACTGTTGCTGCCGGCTTTGCAGGAGCAGCAGCCTTTGGAGTGGGAATTGCTCCCTTGCCTTGATCAGCAGCAAGCATCACCGATGCTGCCAGAAGCGCAACGCTGAGCGTTGCCAGTGCGAGCTTCTTCATAGAGAAGCCATGAAATAGTGGAACATGTTCTGGTGCTGCAGAGAACGTTGCACAGGCGCCACGCTCTTCCGCGCGTGTCCTTAGTCGAGGGAGAATCGAGAAAGGTTACACGTGTGCCAACATTTTAGGCAGCGTTCATCCTGCATTCACGGGAAGCGCCGAGCAGCGTGCCTCCAGTGCCCGAAGTTTCTGCTCAAGTCGGTTGCGATCGAGTTCGATCTCGAAGCCAACCGATAGATGCGAGGCGGCGCTATCGAGTCGCGCCAGCAACTCGGCGAATGCACCGCGTGCCTGCTCGAAGTGTCCGAGTGCTTCGAGTGCATGCGCTTTGTAGGCCAGTGCAAGCACCTGATCGGGGACGATGCGAAGCGATTCTTCTGCCCACCGGAGCGCGTCGGCATAGCGCTGCTGGACGCCGCACAGATACGCCATTGCGCTTGCGGCTGATGCCCGGAGCGGCTCCGAAAGACCAATCGTGAGCGCAAACTCGAATGCTCCCTTGGCTTGGTCAATAAGCTGCATGCGTGCCAAGGTTTGTCCCAGTTGGAACCACGCATAGGCGTTGAGCGGCTCTTGCTGTACATGTTCAATGAGCAAGCGATAGTTGCGCCGCACCTTCGCATCCAACCGATCGAGTGGCACATCATAGCCCGAATGCCAAATCACAATGGGTGATTGCACAATCACGCCCCCACACTCGAGGATGGCCGGCGTGATCTGCTCGTGGACCCGACCGCGAAAGGCAATGCGCGGATACCCGTAGTTGCGGAATAGCCGTGGATATGCGCCGCGGTGTGTCTCGACTCCACCGTTTGCCTGCCGATGCGGACTGACGATCGTAGAGAGCAAGCCACCGACATGCGAAGGCTGCGCTGCCAGCAATGCCCGAAGCTGCGCGGCCGATTCGGGTGTGAGCGTTTCGTCGGCATCCAGGTAGAGAATCCATCGCCCCTTGGCATACCGGAGAGATTCGTTCCGTGCTGCAGCAAAATCGTCGCACCAATCGAAGTGGTAAACCTCGGCGCCAAACTGCTCTGCAACGGCGACTGTGCCGTCGCTCGAACCAGTATCCACAATCACCACTTGATCGACGATGCCGCGGACACTCTCCAGACAGCGCGGGAGCGTGTGTTCTTCGTTGCGCACGATCATTGCCAGCGTGAGCAAGGGAGCAGATGTGGTGTCGAGAGCCATCACTTCCTCCAAAAGTTGAGTTGCCGAAATGTTCGCAGGATTCTGCGCCAGGGCAGCACGGTAGTGTTCCGCGGCAGCAGTGGGGTTGCCGAGAGCTTGTTCCATTCGCCCCATTCGCACCGCAAGTTCATCGCGCGGAATGCGAAGGGTTCCAACGATCCGAATGCGATCGTCTTCGCGGTCGAGTGCTGTTGCTGTTTGCTGGTAAGCATGCAGAGCTTCGCGCGGATTGCCGAGCGCTCGCTGCGCTTCGCCAATCAAGAACCAGCTCATCGGTTGTCCCGGCAGTACCGCCAGCGACCGTTCAGCATACGCGATTGCTTCGTGCCACTGGTTCTGGCGGGCCGCCAGCAGTGCAGCATAGTTGAGCACTTGGGGCAAGAGGATACCGTCGCGCTGCGCCGTCTGGAGTGCCACCGCAAGGTCCTCTCTGGCGCGATCGAGCTCTCCTCCGAGCGCCATCAAGGTCTTTGCCCGGTGGAAGCGGTAGAAGGCATTCAAGGGATCAGCAGCAAGTGCGCGGTCGAGAAGTCGCACATTGCGTTCCTGCTTTGCCCGGAGCACGGCGGGATCGAGATTGTAGCCATCATGCTCGATGCCGATCCTGCTCGGCAGACACCGATAACCGGCGCGAAGCAGCGAGGGCAACACCTGCTCATGGATGATGCCTTCGTACCGAAGGCGCGGGTCATTGCGAAACAGGCGGAGCACCTGCGTCGCATAGGGCGTCGGCGAGGAAGCACCAGCAGTTGTCACCGAACGTACCGTCACCAGCAGTCCCCCAACATCGGCAGGTATCGTGGAAAGCACACTCACCTCAGCAGGTGTCACAAGCCGTTCATCGGCATCGAGCACCAGCACCCATGGTTGGCGAGCATGACGCAGGGATTCATTCCGCGCTGCTGCAAAGTCGTCTTGCCAGGCAAAGCGGTATACCTCTGCACCGAAGTGCTCGGCGATGGCGATCGTATCGTCGTCGGAACCAGTGTCCACGACGACCACCTGGGAGGCGATGCCGGCGATACTGTCTAGGCAGCGGGGAAGCGTGTGCGCTTCATTGCGAGCAATGATGCACACGGCAAGGGGAAGTCGTTCCATCGAGCCTTGATGATCGATTGTCTGCAGCAATGCTGCAAAAGTCTTGCCAAGCTTACCGGCTGCGGGGCGTGTCGTCCTCGGTGCGTGGGTCGGGGATTGTCGAAAAGGGAATGCGCATTGGTGCGGCCGTGCGTGCCGGATGCGCTGTGGCAATGTAGAGCGTGCCTGGTCCGTGGCGTTCGTTGATAGCATCGAGTGCTGCCACAACTCGGTCGCGTCGGCCTTGGGACGGATCCAGCGGCAACAGTGGTTGCAGGTGTGCTGCTGAAAGCTGCCGGCAGTCAATCCAGAGATGGAACGGCACACCGTCCCGAGGGCGCTGGTGCCAGAGTCGCCGCACCACGTCTCCGAGCACGAAAGGATCGTTTGTTGGAGGGACGCGCAACTCGGCATGCCATACGCCAGAGGGAATCCACTCTCCCCCAATCCGAACGCATTCGGTGAGGAGCTGCAGTCGGCGCAGTCGGGCAGCGGCTTTCTGCATGAGCCGATGCAGCACAGCAAATGCAAGCGTATCGGTGCGAAACTGCGGCGGCAGGACGTGGGAGTGCCCGACACTGTGCCGTCGCGACGGTGGGCGGTCGGTACATTCACCCCGCAAGTGGACGTAGAATCGTTCCCCCTCGATACTTCCCCAAATCTGCCGGAGCTGCTGCCGCGATGCTGCATAGAGCTGGGCAACGGTGGTGATACCCGCACGCCGCAACCGCTGCTCCATCCGCCGACCAATCCCGCAGAGGTCTTGCAGTGCTAAGGGCAGCAACCGCTCTGGTAGCTCATCGGTGTCGAGTAGCACCAGTCCATCGGGCTTTTCCAGGTCGCTGGCAGTTTTCGCCAGAAATGAATTCGGTGCAATACCGATCGAGCAGGTGAGCGTTGGCCCGATCTCTTGCGCAATGGTGGCTTTGATCTGATGAGCAATCGCCAGTGCGCGCTGCCGTTGGCATTCGGAGCCACTCAAGCGGCAGAGCACTTCATCAATCGAACAGACTTGCGTAATCGGCACGGTCCGGCTGATCACTTCCAGCAAGTGATGGTGCATCTCCACGTACACCGCCGGACGCGCTTCCACCAGGATCAGCTCCGGACAGCGGCGGCGCGCCTCCCGAACAGGCGTACCGGTGCCGATGCCATAGCGGCGAGCTTGGTAGCTTGCGGTAATCAGGCAGGTGCGGTCGGTCATCACCGCAACCACTCCAACGGGACGGCCGCGGAGCGCTGGGTTCAGGTGCTGCTCCACCGAAGCAAAGTAGGCGTTGAAATCCACGAACAAATACCGCAGCATACCGCATCACCGCAGTGGACAGAAGGTGCACGGTTGGGAATTTACATCGGCGCCGTCTGGCACCGATTAGCGGTCCGTTTTCTCCGGCGGAAAGGTGTAGGAGGTGTCCAGCGGATTGGGCGGATACTTTTCGAGGTATTCCCGACGCCGTTGCAGCCAGAGCTCGCGCTCCGGGAAGTCCGGCAATGGCGCCGCACCCGGAATACCCATCAGCGGATAATCTTTCCGTAAGGGGTAGAGTGGCTCGCCGGTTTCGGGATGGACGTAATCTTCCGGCATGTAGAAACGCCGCAGATCGGGATGCCCCTCGAAGCGAATGCCGTACATGTCGTAGGTCTCGCGTTCGTACCAATTGGCGCTCTCCCATACTCCCGTCGCCGTTGGCACGACCGGATCCTGCTCCGGAACTGGCACCTTCACCCGCAGCCGATGCTTGAGCGGGATCGAGTAGAGAAAGTACACCACCTCGAAACGCACCGGCTTGCGGTCGAGCCAATCAATGGCCGTTACATCGAGCAGTTGATCAAACTGGGTGAGCCGATGGTCGCGCAGTTGGGTGAGTACCTCGATGAGCTCCTGGCGGGAAACAATCACCGACAGTTGCCCGTGATGCTCGTAGGTTTCGAGCGTTTCGCCAACAATGGGAGAAAGCACATCGGCAACGGTTTCTTTGGCAATGTACATGGCGGTTACCTGCATGCATCAAACAATCTGCGGGCGAAAATACGGCGCTTCTCCTACCGAGCAGGACAGGCATCCCCTGCTGGGTGAAGCGGTGTCTGCACATCCTCTCCGCACAGCATCCGGGTTGCATGCCGCCGTATCTTGCACCCATGAGCAGCAGTGAGCATCTTCGCGATTCTTTTTTTGCGCGCCTGCGGAACAGCAGCATCACCTGCGATGGCGCATGCCCTGGCGCTCTGAGCATGCGCCGCGACCAAGCCTTGGCTGAAATGCTCGTGAGCGACCCAACCAACCAGTCGGTGTTTGTGCGCTTCTACTGCTGGCAGCCGTGGTGTATCTCGCTGGGCAACACACAGCCCGAATCGGACATAGCCCATGAGCATGCCCACGCTGACGGCATTGACGTTGTGCGGCGCCCCACTGGCGGACGCGCTATCCTCCATGCTCGTGAACTGACCTACGCGCTGGTGCTCCGCATGGATGCTGGACTCACGCATGGAGCGATCTACCACTTCTGGCACCAATGGCTGGCGGAAACACTTGCTACCCACTTTGGCATTCCGGATCTGACCTTTGCCCGCACCCAGCCAGACTTTCCGTTTCTCTACCGCCACCAGCCAACCCGCTGGCTCTGCTTTGCCTCCAGCGCTCGCTACGAAGTGGTCTGGCGTGGACGCAAACTCATCGGCAGCGCGCAGCGACTCTATGGGGACGTTCTGCTCCAACATGGTTCCCTCCTGCTCGGTAGTGGGCACGAACGTTTGCCATTCTACGTTCGAGACTGCCCTGACCCCGCAAGCGTGGCGACCTACCTTGCCCAGCGGAGTGTCGCTCTCGACGAAATCTGTGGGCGTTCGGTGTCGTTCGATGAACTAAGCAGCATGCTCATCGCTGCGCTCAGAACCGCCACGGCACCACGATCGGCTTCCGATCGGGTCGAACCCGAGGTCACACCTTAGCCTTTCCCGGCTGGCTCGGCATTCCAGGCGGTGCGCTGGAAGACCCCGTGCAGCGATTCCCAGTCTATGGTCAGCTCCCCGCCGTGTGCCTTGTGCTGTTGCTCCCACTTGACCAACAGGTCCAAGCATGCATGGTCAATGTAGGTGAGCTGTTCGAAGTGCACATGTACTTTCGCGTTCGGTGGCAGCGCTTCCAGGATTGCTGCCAATTGGGGTAACCGCAGAAATGTTGCTGCACCGCGCAGGTAGAGCGTAACCGTTCCATCATCTGCATGAGCGACGGTTGTTTCCAGGTGCGTCAGCGAGTAGAGCAACTTGAGCAGTGCGGCAATCAATCCCACCACAATCCCCGTCAGCAGGTCAATGGCAATGACCGTGCCGAGCGTGACAACGAAGACGATTGCTTCCGCGCGATCGGTACGCCAGAGCTGGGCAAGGACACGGAATTTCATCAGGCGAACACCCGTATAGACCAGCACTGCCGCCAGCGACGAAACCGGAATGAGCCGCAACACATCGGGGAATACCAGCACAAACACCAATATCCACACACCGTGGAGCACTGCCGATAGCCGCGTTTGGGCACCAGCAATAACGTTCGCCGACGAGCGGACAATCACCCCGGTTACCGGAAGCAGCCCCAGCAGTCCGCTGATGCTGTTACCGATTCCTTGTCCGACAAGTTCACGGTTGTAGTTTGTCCGGGGCGTGCGGTTCTGCATTGCGTCCACGGCAGTTGCCGTCAGGAGCGATTCAGCGCTGGCAACAAAGGCTAACGACAGCGCTGCAATCCAAATCGCCTTGTCGAGCAGGCGCGGAAACATATCGGCCGTCGGGAAGGTGATCACGCTCAGCAACTGTTCCGGCACAGGCACCTGTTGAATGCTCAACCCGAGCATGGCAGCAGTCACCGTTGCCACGATCACGCCTGCCAGCGGTGGCGGCAGAAGCCGCAATCGAGCCGGCGCAAACCGTGCCCACAGCATAATGACCACAATCGTGAGCACACCGACCGATGCGGGTGCAACATGCTCGGGGATCGTCACTGCCTTGACGATCGCCACGGGAATCGTCCAAAGATTGATGATGCCGCCAAATTCTTTGCTCGTACCCGGCGGGACATCGTCAATCATCACGTGGAACTGCGAAGCAAAAATGAGAACGCCAATGCCGCCGAGCATCCCCTCGATGAGCGCTGGTGCAACCGCACGAAAGATCTGCCCGATCCGGGCAAGACCAGCAGCAATCTGCACCAGCCCAGCAAGAATCGTGGCCAGGACCAAGCCGCTATAACCAAGCTCCTCGATGAACAGCGCCACCATGACCGCTAAACCTGCCGCTGGACCACTCACCTGCAACTGACACCCTCCGAGCATGCCAACTACAATACCAGCAACGGCTGCTGTTAGCAATCCAACCGGTGCAGCTTTCTCCAGCGGAACCCCCGACGCTATCGCAATACCCATACTCAAGGGAACTGCAACCAGAAAGACCACCAGCGACGCCAGCACATCCTGTCTCCATGTTTGTCGTAGGCGCCCACCCATTGCGATACCTATGGTTGGTGGATAATGGAAATCGCGACGATATGACGCATCGTGTCACCGCGGTAGTGCACGTTCATGTATCCGACCTCTGCACGGATGCCGCGTCCCATCGGCACCAGAACGCCGAGGAAGGCGCGGTTCTGATCGTAGCCTGGCACCACCGGTCGCTGCCATACTGCTGGAATCACAAATACCTCGTTGCTGACGACGATCGGCATGAGTGCCGTCGAAATAACTCCGCGGAGCAGGCCGCGCAGTCGCATCTGGGCCCCATCGGGAAAGAATTGTTCCTCCACGCGCACGCGGGCACCCACGACTGCGGTCGTCCACAGAAGTTGCTGCCACCACCGATGCTCGACAACCGAGCGGGGATGAGAGGTTGCCACCCATGCATAGCCTGCCCAGAGCGAAAGCGGGGGAGCCAGTTGAAATCCCAGACCAGGCCGCACAACGAATTGGTGGAACACTGCTGGCTCCAGGTCAATGCGCGGTTGCACTTCGATCCACAGCCGCCAATGGTGTGCCGTGTCCACTGGGGGCAGCCAGAGTAGCATTCCCCACAGCGCCGGCGTCCCCGCACGAATGCTTCCACCCGCAACGAGTATTGCCAGCATCAACTTAGATGCTCGCTGCATACGGGACCGTTGCAACGGGGGAGTAGTCGCGCGTGACCTTTTCGAATTGCTGTGCCTGCGGATTGTAGTTGAACACTTCGCCAGTTTCGAGCTTATAGACCCAGCCATAGATGCGCAGCTTACCGGCTACAAGCGCCGACGCGACCACTGGATGCGTCCGCAGGTGCTCAATCTGGAGCAGCACGTTTTCTTGAATCGCCACGTTGAGTTGATCGGCAGCATTTCGATCGCGGTAGAGATCAGCGACAATGCGGCGCGTTGCTTCCGCATGGCGGAGCCAGGCTGTCAGTGCGGGGAAATCTGGCGGTGGCTCAAGCAATCCCTTCATTGCTCCGCAGAGCGAATGCCCGCAGACAATGATGTTCTCAACGCCAAGTCCACCAACGGCAAACTCGATCGTCGCTGCTTCGCCCCACGCACCCGACCCATAGGGCGGAATAATATTGCCTGCATTGCGCAGGATGAATAGTTCGCCCGGCTTGCTCTGGGTCAGAAGCAGTGGATCAATCCGCGAGTCCGAGCACGTGATGAACAGTGTGTGAGGATGCTGCCCTTGGGCTAATTGCTTGTAGAGCCCCTGCAGGGAACCGAATATCTCCGATTCGAATTTGTGCAGTCCGCTGATAAGTTGTTGCATTGCATGAAGACCATATGGGTGAACAGCGCAATTTACCACAGCAGTTGTATCTTTCTTGCGTGTCTCATTGACTACCGTGCTCCAATGACGTTGCGTCACCATGTATGGCATGTTCTCAACGGCACTCCGACAGCCTCGCAGCGGCGGTGGGGACAAGCGATTGACTTCTTCCTGATGGCACTCATTTTCCTCAATGTTGCAGTCGGTATCATCGAAACGGTACCGAGTATTCATGCGCAGTGGGGACGCCAGCTCTGGTGCTTCGATGCTCTCTCGGTCGGCATCTTCACGCTGGAATACGTGGGGCGTCTGTGGTCCTGTACAGCCGATCATCGCTATCGGCATCCTGTGCGAGGACGGCTACGGTTTCTTGTCACGCCGCTGGCAATCATTGACCTGCTGGCAATTGCTCCCTTCTACCTGCCGCTCCTGATACCGGGAATTGACCTGCGTTTTCTGCGGGCGTTCCGCTTAGTGTTTCGCTTGCTGCGGTTTATTCGATACTCGCACACTCTGTCGTTGCTCGTCCGGGTTGTCCGGAGTGAGCGGCGCGAAATTGTCGCATCGGCAAGCGTGCTCATCATCCTATTGGTCTTTGCCTCCTCGCTCATGTACTACGTCGAGCATCCCCACCAGCCCGATGTGTTCACCGATATACCCTCAGCGATGTGGTGGGCCCTGATCACGCTGACCACTGTTGGGTATGGAGACATGTATCCCATCACTCCATGGGGGAAAATTGTTGGTTCCATCGTTGCCGTCTTGGGCATCGGGCTGGTTGCCCTGCCGACCGCGATACTGAGCACAGGTTTTCTACGGCAGATTCAGCAAAAGACAAAGCGAACCGTTCATCACTGTCCACAGTGCGGGGCACGCTTCACGGAAGAATAGCGTCGCTTCACTGGCGAGTTCCGCGCAATTTGACGATTCCATCCCGCGTGCGCACAAGCAGATGCTCATCATATTCGAGCACCACCGTCCCGGCTTCCGCATGGCGAAACCGATTGCACACATAGCTGTTGACGATCGGTTCTGCATCGAGTGCACGGATTGTTCCACCGCCGGCAACTGTTACGATGCATCCTTGGGTAGAGATGCCAAATGCTCGTACCCGGCGCACCAGGTCCTCGGTTGTGCAGTGTGCAGCGTTGCACTGCATATCTTCTGCACGACGCGTGTAGTAGCTCGGCTGGCCCACCTGCTGAGTACCAACCAGTGCATCCGATGCTGTAGCCATTGCATCGAGCGCCGCCTGGAGTGCCTCGGCTTCTATCATCCGCGAAAGTGCATAGAGTAATCCTAGATCAAGGTCGGATGTACGCTCGATGCATACCTGTGCAATGATTCTGCCGGTATCGAACTGTTGTTCCATCACATGCACCGTTGCGCCGATGCGCGGCTCGTCAAACAGAATTGCCCCATTGATGGGATGATTGCCGCGAAGCCGAGGCAAACACGAAGGATGCACGTTCCAAAACACTGCTGCCGGATGCTGCGCACGCAACTGCTCAATCGGCAGCAGCCACGGACACCCAACCGAGAGCAGGATATCGAAACGTGCCGCCATCATCGCAGCCACCGCCGCTTGCTTTTGCGTCCGTTCCACTGCTGTCACTGCAATGCCAGCCGAACGCGCGCTTTGCTCCAGGTGTGAACCACCAACAGCGATGCATTGCACCTGCGAGACTGCCGGATGCGTCCGTACAATCTCGAGCACACTATCCCGCTGTCCAACCATCAGCACTGTTTTCATGGCACGGCTACCTTGCGGTCGAATTCGCCAAGACGATAGCGGAGGACATAGCGGCGCCCCTGCTCGGCACGCTCCGGATTATCGCGTTCCCATAGTGCACAGAGGTGCTCGTAGGCGCGCCGATCATGCACCCGCTTGCCCACAAAGACTGGCAGGTGAACATTGCCGAATGTGGCTTTGTACCGGTAGAGCGAGTCTGACGGATCGTTTGTCGTTCCCCCGCCAAGACTCACCCACCGGTACCCCGTCGCAGCAGCCTCATCGAGCAACGTTGCAAACAGCAGATCGTTCGGTCGCAGCTGCCAGAAGCGTTCGTCGGATGCACCAAGATGGTAGGTGAGCGTCTGTCCTCCAGCCAGTACCAGCAGTGCAGCGATCGGTCTCTGCTCAAGCAGTGCAACAAGGTACCATGCCCGCTGGCCAAGGTAGGAGGCAACGTCGTGGAAATACTGTTCGGGGAAGTGGTAGAACGCATCCATATTCAACCGCAGTGCTGAGCGGTGGTAGAGCGCAGCAAACATTGCAGCGCCACGATGGGCATCCCACCGCTCGACACAGAGGCCGCTGGCGATTGCTTTGGCAATATTGCGGCGCCGAGCACTCTCCAGTTGCCGGCGAACAATCCCCGGACCGTCGGCATAGACGTTGGTGCGAACAGCAGCGTAGTCATCAGCGCGGCGTGCCAGCATTGGCTGGGGATGCAACAGTGGGTGTTGGCGGATGAACTCGACCACCACCCCGTGGTGCTGCATCCACTGGTCCAACTGGTCGTTGAAATGCTCCAGGTGTTCCAGCACCGGTGGTGCAGAACTGATAATCCCGCCATAGCCGTAGAACGACTGCGCATCGTACCGCCAATGCGAATCCACTCGGTAGGGTAGCTCTTTGAGGAGCACGCAGTACAGGTACTCGATACCTTCGATCTGCTCCCAGAGTGCTACTGCCCGACCGCCTTCCCAGCCAAGCCACGATGCCCCGTAGCCAGGGTGGTAATACACATCCTGCAGCGCTGTTGGGATGCGACCAAATGCAGCTTCCCACGGCGCGGGAAGCGGACCACCTGCTTCAAACATCCATGTTTCCATCATCGGTGCTTTAGCAAAGATGGTGCCAGTGATGGGGGCAACCGTATCTTTGTCAGGTAGTTTCACCAGTTTTCGATTTCCATCGCACGATGCCACACCCGTTCGTCGTTTCAGCAGATGAGCTTGCGGTCCTGCAATCACAGCGGGGCTATCCACTAATCACCCTCGCGATGCCGACGCACCGGCATTTCCCCAATAAACAACAAGACCCGATTCGCTTCAAGGACCTTGTCCGACAGGTCCGCGATCGTCTGGCCCAGGAACTCCCCGCGCGCCAAGTCGAGCAGTTTTATCAGCAGCTTGTCGCCGTAGGAGAGCGCATTGATTGGTCCCATACGCTCGATGGGCTTGTGGTGTTCATTGGAAATGGCATTGAACGTATCGTTTACCTTCCTCTTCGGGTGCGTGAGCGTGCAGTTATTGACCACACCTTTGCAACCCGTGATCTGGTCGTTGCGCAGAGCAAATTGCTTCGGTACTGGGTTGTCAGTCTCAGCACCAATGCATCGCGCTTATTCGAGGGCTATGGTGATCACCTGGTGGAGATAACCAACGAGCGTTTTCCATTCCCGTACGATGGGCCGCGTTCGGGTGATCCGGAAAATCCGCTGCCAGGCGGGTTTGGCATCAATCCGTCGGCATACCGCGACGAGCATCTTTGCCACTATTTTCACCGCCTTGACCAAGCACTGCGCCATGAACTTCCTTTGCTATCTCCACCGCTCTTCATCATCGGGACAGTACGCAATCGCGCATTCTTTGCGGAGGTCCGCTCCCGACACTACGATATCATCGCGGAGCTTGATGGTACGATGGACCATGCATCACCACACCAAATCGCCGAACAGATTGCTGGTGCATTGGAAGCATACCTTGACCGCCGCGCAAGCGCTGCCCTGGAAGAGATCGAGCATGCAATCAAAGCAGGAACCTATACGTGTTCCCTTGCTGATATGTGGCATTCTGCACAGCAGGGGCGGGCAGAACTTTTGCTGGTTGAGCGCAATTTTGCCGTTGCGGCGCAATGGGACCCCGAACATCGCATGTTGACAATTGTTGACGATCCTACTGCACCGGGAGTAATAGACGACATCGTTGATGAAATCATCGAAGCCGTGCTCAACCACAGAGGACGGGTGGTCTTCGTTCGCGATGGACAACTTCAGCATTGTGGGCATATTGCCATGACGCTCCGCTATTAGCCTGCAGCTTGATGGTCAGGGCATTCGACGCGTAACTGCAGGGGGAGCAGGTCAATCTGGAGTAACGAACAGTGGTACGGCGTTCGGTATCGGTGGGGATCGTGTTGGAGCCAGCGGCACGTCAGACACATGCGGGGCATTGTGATAACCCCGGCATAGTAGAGCTGGCGCAGTAAGGCCAACAGCATCTCGTAGGTAACCTCTCGCTGCGGGATCGGTAGCTCGGCAAGCGCTGCGCGCAGCGGCGCATCCCAGGAGCGAACTCGTTCGAGCACCTGGCGCCCCTGCTCGGTCAGTTCGATGGTTACTCCTCGGCGGTCGGTCGGATGCGGCTGCCGCCCGAGCAGTCCCTTCCGCTCCAATGCAGCGAGCGTATCGCTCATCGAGGGAACCGTCACCTTCAGTTCTGCTGCCAGTGCCGTTGGGGTGCAGTGTGTCGGTTGCCGCGCTGCGCAGAGCTGGAGCACTTGTAGTTGGATTGGATAGAGCCCTTCGGCATACGCAGCGCTCCACTGCAGATTCCGAATGAGCGCACTTATCCGCTCCAGCACTGCTACGAATGCATCATCTGCTTGCATCCAAATCTCGAGAGAATACCGCTACCGCAAACATACAACCCACCAAGGGGCGAACTCCGGTTCGCCCCTTGTGGGTATGCCGTGCAACCCTGCACTTACGGACGCCACTGACTGAACACGTAATCGCGGTGAGCTTGGCCACTATGGCAGGTGTAGCACTCCTTGACCGCATCGGTAACCAAGCGTTTGCGCTCGACTCCCTGGAATGCTTCGAATCCCCAACCACCTGTCGAGGAGTATGCCTTCGCGTTTTTGACCATGACGGCCGTCACCTTCCGCGCTCCTTCACTGATGGCGTTGTCTGCCTCTGACGCCTCGAACAGATCGAAGACCAACACCGACCCATCGGGAAACGTACCGCTACCTGCCTTCAGCACGGGAAGTGCTTTGCTGTTGGCATAGACGTGATGGATGCCGCCGAAACCATCGTAGAGCGGGTGTCCCGGACGCAGTATGAGCGTTTTCACGTGCGTCCACGAGCGATAATCTTCCGGGAACGAAACCTGGGGAGTCTTGGACGACTTTGCCAAGACCAATGCCAATGCACCGAGAGCAATAAGTCCCAGCGCCACATAGTAAATGCGCCGCATAGAACCTCCAAGAATTGGTGAAACATTGCAAAGGAGCTATTAGGACTCCTTTTCGATTACAAATATATGCACTCTCCATCGGATACGCAACACTCCACCGCCATTTTCGATCTACGTTGCCCGTCTGCGATAATTTTGCAGCAACCGTACCGCTGGGTCCATTGCCATGCGCGCTATTGTGTATTCCACCCATGCATTCGAACGCCCTTACCTTGCTGCTGCAGGAGGGAATCACCATGAGCTGCATTTTCTCGAGCATCGCCTCGACCGCGCCACCGCCGCATTGGCATCGGGATATCAGGCAGCATTGCTGTTTGCCAACGACGACGGTTCTGCTCCAGTGCTTGATGCGCTTGCTGCCAATGGCATCGGTTACCTTGCACTTCGCTCGGCAGGGTATAACCACGTAGACATCGAGCACGCACACCGCATCGGCTTGCGAGTGGCAAATGTGCCCGAGTATTCGCCCTACGCCGTCGCTGAGCATGCCGTCGGGATGATCTTAGCACTCAACCGAAAGCTCCTCCGCGCCTATAGCAGAGTTCGTGAATTGAATTTCTCCCTCGATGGGCTGGTTGGATTTGATTTGCATGGCAAAACCGTTGGTGTTTTTGGGGTGGGACGCATTGGTTCGGTACTGGTTCGTATTCTCCATGGATTTGGGTGTCGGGTGCTCGGCTGTGATCCAATTGAACGCGCTGAGCTGATCAAAACCTGTGGCTTAGAGTATGTCTGTCTCGAACAACTCTGCAGAGAAAGTCGGATTCTTGTACTCTGTGCTCCACTGACACCCCAGACACGGTACGTCGTCAACCGTGACACCATAGCACTCATGCCCGATGGTGTGATGATCATTAACGTCGCGCGGGGTGGACTCCTAAAAACACGGGATGTGATCGAAGCGCTCAAGCAACGCAAAATCGGCTACCTCGGGCTCGACGTCTACGAGGAGGAAACGGGGCTTTTCTTCTACGATCACTCAGCCGACATCGTCACCGACGACCTTATCGCGCGATTGCTGACCTTCCCCAACGTCCTCATCACGAGCCATCAAGCATTCTTGACAGAAGAGGCCCTGACAAACATTGCTGCAACGGTGTCGAGCGCCCTTACCGCGTGGGAACATGGTATGACCGCACCAACGGAATTATAAACTGTGTATAGAAACTGCCCCTCTTCCGTATATTTGCCACCGTGTATATTTTTTTTGCGTAAAGTCATGCCATCAAAACCAAAGCCTAAGGTTACACTTGCCCAGCGCTTAGTTGGGCTGCAGCAGATCGTATTAGCTGATGTGCGTTCGGCACAGATGCAGTTGTTAGAAACCATCAATCAGGGTGATTTGACTGCGCTGCAATCTAGTATGCGTATAGTTGAGCGGGCGCTCAAAATGCGCGAATTAGTCGAACAAATGCTCGAGCTGGTGCGTGCCGAAAAATCCGCACAGCCCCAATCCTCTCAGGCAAAGCCGGCAGCCCCGCGTCCCACAACAACCGCTGAGACCAAACCTCCTGTCACAAAGTCACCACCCCCAAAAGCACCAGCCAAAAAGAAAGCACCAGCCAAAACGACCGCAACGGCCAGAAAAGCAGCACCCACGAAGAAGGCTACACCGGCACCCACCGCTGCAGCCCCTGTTCCCGCTGCCGTCCCACAGCAGTCCGAGGAGGCAGCAGTCTCACCGCCACACACAGCTACTCCACCCGTTGAAACGGCTACCACCAAGCGCCGTGGAACTGCCCCGACAGGGGTGCGAACGTCGGAAGCAGCATTTGTACTCCCCATCCTCCATGCCCTCATCGAAAAGGGCGGCCAAGCGGCAGCATCGGATGTTGTCGAAAGCGTTCTCGAGCGCATGAAGGGTATCCTTACGCCTGGCGATTTTGAGTCCACCGCGACGACCGATCAACCGCGTTGGAAAGTCTCGCTCTACCTTGCCCGCTCGATGATGGTCCGCAAGGGTCTGCTCCGGAATGATTCACCCCGCGGGGTGTGGGCAATCAGTGATGCCGGGCGCCAGTACGCTGAAAGCCAGCAGAATCAATAGAGTTCGCTCCCGCACACCGGCGATGACTGGGTACCCCACCGCCGCGTTAGGTAAGATAGCAACAGAGGGCAGGAGTGGTGCGTTCTCCTGCCCTCTTGACTAACGCGATGCCGCACGCCTACTCATCGGCTTCGGCAAGTGCCGGAGCAGCTTCTTTCGATTCACTGAAGACAAGGCCTGTCCCCTTGCTATCGAGCGCTGCAACGATGCGCGCACCTTCCTTGAAGGTACCCCGCAACACTTCCTCCGCCAGCGGATCTTCTAAGTAGCGCTGCACTGCACGCCGCAGCGGACGCGCACCGTACTTTTCGTCGTACCCTTTATCGGCAAGGAATTCTTTCGCGCTGGGGGCAAGCTCCAGTGTCATGTTCTGCTGCGCAAGCCGCTTGTAGAGGCGTTCCAGTTGGAGTTCGATGATTTGGTAGATGTGTTCTTTCTGGAGCGGCCGGAAGATGATGTAGTCATCAATGCGGTTGAGGAATTCGGGATTGAACATCCGCCGCATTGCTTCTTCGATGGTTTGCTTCATCGCCTCGTACTTGTCGTCGGACTCGGCGCCAGTAGCAAAGCCAATCTTTCCGCCCGCTTTGAGATCCCGTACACCAACGTTGGAGGTCATGATTATGATGGTGTTCTTGAAGTCCACACGACGCCCCAACCCGTCGGTCAAGATACCATCGTCGAAGACTTGGAGCAAAATGTTGAACACGTCCGGGTGTGCTTTCTCGATTTCATCGAGCAGGACAATGCTATACGGTTTGCGGCGTACCTTTTCGGTGAGCTGACCGCCTTCTTCATAACCGACGTAACCCGGTGGAGCACCGATCAAGCGAGAGACGCTGAATTTTTCCATGTACTCGCTCATGTCAATGCGAACAAGTGCATCTTCGCTGTTGAACATGTAGCGAGCCAGCGCTTTGGCTAATTCGGTCTTGCCGACACCCGTCGGACCGAGGAACATAAACGAACCGATCGGACGTGCCGGGTCTTTGAGCCCTGCGCGGGCACGGCGAATAGCACGTGCCAATTGCTCAACGGCTTCATCTTGCCCGACGACTTGCTTTTTGAGTTCGTCTGCCATCCGCAGCAGTTTGTCGGATTCGCTTTCAGCAATGCGATTGACCGGAATGCCCGTCATGCTCGCCACGACGTCGGCAATATCGTCGGCGGTGACGGTAAAGATTTGTTCGGTCGCTTGTTCTTCCCACTCATCCTTGGCACGTTCAAGTTCGGTTTGCAAGCGCTTTTCCTCATCACGCAAGGCAGCAGCTTCCTCGAAACGCTGCGCACGGACGACATCGTTTTTCCGTTTGCGCACCTCCTCGATGCGCTGTTCTAAATCCAGAATCTCCTGTGGCACGGTATAGTTGGCCAAGTGGACACGCGCACCTGCTTCGTCGAGGACGTCAATGGCTTTGTCGGGGAAATAGCGATCGGTAATGTAGCGTTCCGAGAGCCGCACGCAGGCAGTGATTGCTTCATCGGTATAGCGGACGCTGTGGTGTTCTTCGTAGCGGTCCTTGATGTTCTCCAGAATTTGGAGTGTTTCGTCTGCGCTGGGCGGATCGACAATGATTTTCTGGAAGCGCCGTTCGAGTGCACCATCTTTCTCGATGTACTGGCGATACTCATCGAGCGTTGTTGCACCGATGCACTGGATGTCGCCGCGTGCAAGCGCTGGTTTGAACATGTTCGATGCATCGAGCGAGCCCGACGCACCACCGGCGCCAACGATGGTGTGAATTTCGTCAATGAACAAAATCACGTCCTTGGCTTTTTCCAACTCATTCATGACGGCCTTCATGCGCTCTTCGAATTGACCGCGGTATTTGGTGCCAGCTACCAGGGCTGCCAAATCCAGGGTCACAATGCGCTTGTCGTAGAGCACGCGCGGCACTTTGCGCTCGACGATCTTGAGCGCTAATCCCTCGACAATCGCCGTCTTACCAACTCCAGGCTCACCAATCAGCACGGGATTGTTCTTCTTGCGGCGGGCAAGAACCTGCGCAACGCGCTCGATCTCCCGCTCCCGACCGATGACCGGATCGAGCTTGCCCTCGAGAGCAAGCTTTGTCAGGTCGCGACCGAAGTTATCGAGCACCGGAGTTTTGACGCGCTCGGGTGCATCCTTTTTGCGGCTGCGTCCGGAGCTACCGCGCGCGGATGCCGACGGTTTGCCCGAGGTGATCGCATCGAGTTCTTTGCGTGCTGCTTCGTAGGTGACGCCAAACTGCGCGAGTACTTGCGCGGCGATGTTGTCTTCGTCGCGGAGCAAGGATAAAAGCAGATGCTCGGTACCGATGACATCGCTTTTGTACAGTTTGGCTTCCAGGTACGTGATCTTGAGAACCTTTTCGGCTTGCTTGGTCAGTGGGATATTCCCGATCGTCAGCGTGCCGCTGGTGCTGCGGACGGTATCTTCGACGGCTTTCTTGAGCCGGTAGAGGTCCACGCCCAGGTTCCGCAGAATCTTGACGGCAATACCTTCACCTTCCCGGATTATGCCGAGCAGCAAGTGTTCAGTGCCAATGTAGTCATGCCCCAGCCGCAAGGCTTCTTCGCGGCTGAGGCGGATGACTTCCTGCACACGGTTCGAAAAGTTGCCGTCCATTTGTGTTACCTACAAAATCGTTGCATTCGATTCGGCGCCGAGCGGCTCAAGCTCAGTGCGCCAACGCAATGGACGCAGACAAGCCGCGCTGTATTGCA
>Ga0101945_1000591_pt1 | contig 55771 bp, 55 predicted proteins | sample DewCreD2012metaG_2_FD_75246 | JGI IMG/M metagenome (GOLD analysis project Ga0101945, IMG submission 75246) | Hot spring sediment bacterial and archeal communities from British Columbia, Canada, to study Microbial Dark Matter (Phase II) - Dewar... ... | reverse complement strand
AAGCCCAAATGAGCTGATCAGAATATTGAATTGCTCCCAACATTGCTTAGAATCCTTTTAAAAAATTATCTAATTAATCTTACCCTACAAAAACTCCCAATTATTGAACAGCCTTATTTAAACTGACGTAAGTTGTAATAGCCTTGGGTCTTAACAAAAAAGCCACAAAAGTCATAGGAAGCACTTTTGTGGCTGATTACTTTTTAAACCGAAGATACTTCTTACAACTTACAAACACATTATGCTATTTTTTGTTTAGATTGTCAAATAAAATAAGAAAAATTTTGTAACCCCTCACCGAAGGGCGGAAATAAATTTAAGCCCGACAGGAGTATTTCCGAAACCCATAGAAGGCGGATCAATTTATATGTTTAAGGAATACGAATCGATCCATCGTAGAGATGGGTTTCTGGTTAATACAAAGGAAAGTTGAGATTTCTATGGACCATTTAAGGTAGACGCACCATGGGTTTCTCCAATACCCCCTATCGGGCTTATTTCCCACTTCTGAGTGAGGGATTACAAAATTTTTTTCTATTTAAGTTTTAGAGAAAAAGTTGTGGGAGAGGGTTCCCTCAATATCTTCGATTTCAAAGATCACCATTTGGAGATCGGAAGAGGTAAATTGACCTGGATTAATAGCGATCGTTTTCCCAATTTTTTCCATATAGGCACCTGATATTTCAGGAGCCTCATGGATATGACCATGGAGGGTCAGAATGGGTTGGGTCTTTTCAATAAAGGCACGAATGGATCGACTTCCTGCAAATTTTCCGCCTCTTGTCTGGTCGAGACAGGTTCCAAAAGGGGGAGAGTGGGTAAGATAAAGGGTTCTATGTGGAGATGTAGGTTCGGGAAGTTTTTTTAAATCTCCTTTTATGGTTTCTTGGCTGTTTAGAAAGAGGTAGGGATCGATCGGGATAAGATCGTCATCCCGGTCTGAAATTCTAAGGTAGGAAGGAATTTTTTGGGGAGGCCAGGGTGATTGTTCATCATCTCTTTTTTCATAGTTCTTGGGTCGAAAAGGGGTTGGAGGAACGAAAGGGTATCCAATGATTTCGTAACCATTTTCGAATAGATATTTTTTCCCACTCAGATCGATCCAATCTTCAATAGGTTCTCGGAAGAGATCGGGATAGGCCAGGTCCCAATTCCCAGGGATAGAAAAGAGCCGGACGATAGGGGTTATCTCTTTTATCCTTTCAAAGAACGGAAAAAGGAAATGGTTCATGAAAGATTTTTGATGGGGAATCAAATCCTCATAGCGCTTAGTGGGGGGAAAGGAAGGGAGAAGATCGCCTCCCAAGAGGATGATTTCGGGTGAATGGATTCGAATAAACGCGAGGAGTTGGTCATATAGAGAAATCTCTCCGTGAAGGTCTGAGGTAAATAAAATTTTCACTCTTCTTAAATCCGAAAAGAGAATGGAGCTACTCTTCAAAATCTTCTACGAGAACCCATTTATCCTTCCTTTTGAGGAGTTTGAAGGTCACTTTACAGTAAGAACAGAGGAGAAGGTCGCCCGGTTTCTCATCTCCCTCCATAGGAATATCCGCATCACAGATCGGACATACCATCTCTTTTGCCATTTTTTTTCTCCTTTAATATTATCCTCTCTCCCCATCAATAAGGGGGAATCCTGTTCCAATGGATGGGAGTTCAGGAAGAATCCTAACAATTCTAGTGTAATTTTATAATAAAAATTTCCTATTGACAAACCTTTCAGATTGGATTATAAACTGTTATAATAATAAAAAAATTGTTGTAATATTAAAATGGCTGATCATCTGACCGATCGATACTTAATCAATTCTATTATTCGGGCGTGTAATCTCCTGAGACATCTTTCCAAAGAGAAAACTTATTTCAAACTCAGTGAGCTGGCTCGGGAACTCCACTTAGATCGGAGTACGACCTATCGTATCCTCCTCTCCTTAGAGAGATGTGGATTTATTGAAAAAGATGAAAAAACAGGGCAATACGGGCTAGGGATGGGTGTTTTCGAATTGGGAAATGCCTTTTTGAGTCAAAGAGATTTTGTCAAGGTCTCTAAACCCATCATGGTCGACTTGGCTTCAAGGGTTCAGGAGACGGTCCACCTTGCTGTTCTCAGTCAAACAGAAATCGTTTACATCGATAAAGCGGATTCTCCTCGAACCTTAGGGGTCATCTCTAAAATCGGACAAAGAGCCCCCCTTTATTGTACCGCATTAGGGAAGATCTTATTGGCCTATCAGCCTAAGGAGAACCAGTTGAAGATTCTCAAGGAGCTAAAATTGAAGCCTTTTACATCCAATACGATCACCTCTAAAAAAAGACTATTAAAAGAACTCGAAGAGATTCGAAAATGCGGATATTCACTGGATCGAAGAGAATATGAGGAAGGGGTAGAATGTATCGCAGCTCCAATTCGGGATCATTTAGGGAATGCTATAGCGGCTCTGAGTATTTCTGGTCCCCAGAGGAAGATCGGTGTTCCTCAGGAGAAAGATTTTATTAATCAGGTGGTGGAATCGGCTAAATTGATCTCTCAAAGGATAGGTTATAAGGAAGGGGACCTTTTCTGAATCTAATTATAAAAGGGAAGGAGAGTGAGGCTCCCATTTTATCGTCATCAAAGAATTTTTTGAAAGGAGGTGATCCAAGGAAGAAGGAAGGGAAGAAGTTTTAGCTGGGAGATCCAATAATATTTTTTGAAGAAAGGAGGGATATGAAATGTGGAAAAAAATCGGTTTTCTATTTTTGGGTATCACCTCTTTCATTCTTCTAACCTCTTCCGTGGGGCTCACCCAAAAGTTTCCAGTCAAAGACATCACCCTTATTGTTCCATGGGCCGCAGGAGGAGGAACGGATACGATCGCAAGAGCGCTTGTAAAAAATGCAAAAAATTATTTTGGGGTCAATGTGAATGTAGTGAATAAAACGGGAGGAATGGGGGCGGTTGGAATGGGAGCAGTGGCTACCGCTGTTCCGGATGGCTACACCGTAGGCCTCATCACCTTTCAGCTCAGTACCTATCGGATGATGGGGCTTTCGGACCTCTCATATCGAGATTTTGGGTTGATTCAGCTTCTCAACCAAAGCCCTGCAGCCATTTCCGTTGCGGCCGATTCGAAGTTTAAGACCCTGAAAGAGTTAATGGAGTATGGAAAAGCTAACCCGGGTGTGGTCACAGCTGGACACAGTGGGGCAGGAGGAGGTTGGCACTTGGCCTTAGCTTCCATTGCTGTTCGCGAAGGGGTTAAATTTAACTTTGTTCCTTTTGATGGGGCCGCGCCCACACGGACAGCCCTTGTAGGTGGACATATTGCTGTAGCCACCACCGGGATCGATGAATTACTTTCCCTGTATCGAGCAGGTCAAGTGAGGATACTTGCGGTAAATGATTTTAAGAGACACTGGCTTTTTCCAGATGTCCCAACGATTGCTGAAGCTGGATATCCAAATCCAAAAATCATCTTTGACTGGAGAGGTCTTGCAACTCCCAAAGGTGTTCCTCCAGATAGGATGCAGGTCCTCATCGATGGATTTAAAAAATGCTTCGAGGATCCAGAATTCAAAAAACTGGCTTATGATCTCGGATTACCCTTGGTGTACCGAGATTCCAAAGGATTTGAAGATTTCCTAAAAGAGATGGAAGAGACGCTCAGGCCCGCCTTAGAAAGTGTGGGATTGTTAAAAGAGAAGAAATGATTGTGGAGAGGGGGTAGTGTGAATTTCTCACTATCCCCTCTTGGTAGTGATAAGGATTTGGAAAGATGAAGAGAGCAGATATCGGGATCGGAATAGGATTACTCTTCTTGTGCATATGGCTCTTCTGGTACGTGGGAAGATACCGTCCTGTAGAGGTCTACTTTTATGGACCTGACTTTTTCCCAAGGGTTCTTTCTGTGATCATGATGATCCTGGGCCTCGCTCTCATACTTAACGCTTTTGCCGGAAATTCACTTAAAAAAACAGAGAGGATTGATCCGAGAGGTTTTATTCGAATGCTTATATCCATTGGAATTTGCATGGGTTATCTTTTCCTGATGAAAATATTGGGTTTTGCAAGCGCTACATTTATATTCCTATTTATTCTCATGAGTTTCTTAAAACAGAGGGGGATTATCATTAGGATATTGAGTTCTCTTATTACCTCCATCGTCGTGTGGACAATATTTAAATATTTTTTAGTTATTCCCCTGCCAGAAGGAGTGTTTTTTTAAATTGGAAGGGATTTAAATGCAATTCGATATCCTCCTGGAGGCCTTTAGCAAAGTCCTTCTCAATCCGATCAATTTCTTCTTTGTTTTTATTGGGGTTACAGCGGGCATCATAGTGGGGGCCTTACCTGGGCTTACCGCAACCATGGGAGTGGCCCTTCTGATCCCTTTTACTTATAGATTGGAACCGGTTCAAGGGTTGATCATGCTCGTCGGCCTTTTTTGTGGAGGAATTTATGGAGGATCGATTTCGGCCATCTTAATTGGTATTCCAGGAACTCCCTCTGCTGCAGCTACCATATTGGATGGGTATGAAATGGGTAAAAAAGGTTTGGCAGGCAAGGCTATCGGAATGGCTACCCTTGCCTCTTTTTTTGGTGGAACCTCAGGCGCCCTGATCATGACCTTCTGTTCTCCCCAACTCGCAAAGATTGCATTGAAGTTTGGCCCTCCCGAGTTTTTTGCTTTAGCCTTTTTCGGCCTTGGCATTATTATTACCATTTCTGGAAAGTCCCTCCTGAAAGGTCTGATCTCTGGTATATTTGGTTTGATGATTACTATGATTGGCTATGATCCTCTCTCAGGTTGTCCACGGCTTACTTTTGGATCCACAGAACTTCTTGGGGGTATCACCCTCATCCCAGTCCTTATAGGGCTTTTTGGTTATTCGCAGGTTTTCCAGGGGATTGAAAAAATCCTTGTTCTTCCTACCGTAAAATCAGAGTTGAAACATATTATTCCAAAATTAAACGAAATTAAGAGTGTATTTAAGACCATGGTGAAATCAGCCCTCATTGGGACATTCATCGGTGCTGTTCCCGGAACGGGGTGTGATATTGCCGCTTTTGTCTCTTATGGGGAAGCCAGGAGATCATCCAAAAACCCTGAGAAATTTGGTACGGGAATTCTTGAAGGGGTCGCTGCACCCGAAGCAGGTAATAATGGGGCGACAGGGGGCGCTATGATTCCAATGTTAACTTTAGGAGTTCCAGGGGATGCAGTCACTGCGGTGCTCATGGGTGCCCTCACGATTCACGGATTTCAGCCCGGGCCCCTATTGATTAAGGATCATCCAGGGGTGGTTTATCCTATCTTTGCCGGTATGATTTTAGCCCAATTTGTCATGTTAGGGGTAGGATTAGGGGGGATGAGATTTTTTGCAAGGATTATCAATATCGATCGGCGGATCATGACCCCCATCATTTTCTTTCTTTGTGTAGTCGGTTCTTATGCCATGAGATTTAGCTTTTTCGATGTGGGAGTGTCCTTGATCATCGGGGTCATTGCTTATTTTATGAACTATTATGGATTTCCAGGTTCTCCTATTCTTCTGGCTCTCATCCTCGGTCCCATGGTAGAACAAAATTTAAGAAGGTCTTTAATCATTTCTCATGGCAATCCATTCATCTTTATCACGAGGCCCATTAGTGCGGCATTTATTATTATTGGGATATTTGTGATGATTGCCTCTTATTATCGGATCAAGAAGGCAATGGAGAGGGAAGAAAAGAGGGTTTCAGCGGAAAGAAAATAAAAGGTCAAAAAGGGGTTGGAAATAAAGTTTTAAAAATTTAACAACGGGGAATAGATGATCCTTGAAAAATTTAGTTTGAAAGGAAAGAGTGGGATTGTGACCGGAGGAGGATCAGGCATTGGAAAAGCTATTTCAACCGCTGTGGTGCAGGCAGGAGCCGAGATTGTCATTGTGGGCCGAAATAAAGAACGTTTAGAGAGGACAGCAAACGAATTAAGGAAATTGGGTGGTCCTGTCATTCCACTCTCAGCAGATGTTTCAAACATGGAAGATATCCGAAGAGTGGTAGATCACACCTTAAAAGCATTTGGGAAGATTGATTTTCTATTCAATAATGCAGGGATTATTCGACGTGCCCCCTCAGAAGAATTTACCGAGAAGGATTGGGATGAGGTGATTCAAATTAATTTAAAAGGACCTTTTTTTCTTGCACAGAGTGTTGCGAGAGTGATGATCTCTCAAAAGAGAAAAGGAAAAATTATCAATACCTCATCCCTCATTGCCGTTCAAGGGGGGAAAAGAGTTCCGGCCTATGCCGCAAGTAAAGGAGGATTGTCCCAGGTTACCAAAACCATGGCCAATGATTGGGCAAAGTATAATATCTTGGTCAATGCCATTGGACCAGGATGGGTAAAGACTGAACTCACCCAACCCCTTCGAGAGGATAAAGAGCGATATGCTGAGATCTTAGGGAGAATTCCTCTGGGTCGATGGGCTGAACCTGAGGATCTCATGGGGGTAGCCGTTTTTTTAGCCTCTGATGCCTCTGACTACATTACGGGACAGACGATTTTTGTCGATGGTGGCTGGCTCAGTATGTAAAGAAAGTTGAGGGTTAAATATTTTTGCAGATAAGGAGGTCGATGTGGCGAATGTGTGGTTATTTCGAGGAACTCATCGAATTCGAGGGAGAAAAAGAATTATTCATCAATATAACACCGATCTTGAATTTCTTCGATTCGGTCGAATTATTCTAGAAGAAGGAGGAAGTTTGGAGCTTGATTCCCAAGATGAGGAAATTGGCTTCATCTGCTTGAATGGCGAGGGGGCGATTCAAGTGGAGGACAAAGTTTATCCCCTCAAAAAATATGATGCTTTATATTTGCCCATTGAGAAGCATTGTCGGGTTTTTTCGAATGGTCGATTCGATCTGGCTGAATGTGCAGCTCCTTCGAGTAAAAGATATCCTGTTCAGGTGGTGAGATTTGAAGAAGTACTCAAGGATCCGGATCTTGTCAAAAAGGCTGGCTTTGAACCCTATGCCAGAGACCTGCATACCCTCATTGGGGAGAAGAATGTTCAGGCCTCGCGAATTTTGGCTGGGGTGACTTTTAGTAAAGAGGGGAATTGGACCAGTTGGCCCCCTCATGACCATTCGGAAGCCAAAGAGGAGATCTATCTCTACATTGATATGCCTCATCCCAACTTTGGAATCCACCTGAATTATACAGACTACAAAAACATGGAGATGGTGGTACCCGTTTGGGAAGGAGATGCGGTAGCCATCAAAAAGGGGTATCACTATAATGTAGCGACTCCTGGAACAACCCTTGGGTTTCTGTGGATGATGGCGGCTATCCAGGAAGAAAAGGATCGTGTTTTTGCAAAAGTAACGGTTCAGCCAGAATTTGATGGCCGATTCAAACTCTTTTGATCAAAAATGAAGGAAAGGAGGTTTTTTATGACGGAGAAGAAAAAATCAAAGTATTTTCATCGGATAGAGGATCTTCCAGTTGTAATGCTCACAGAACAATCCAAAAGCCATATGGTGGCAGGTCAGAATGTATTGATCAGCTTTATTGAGAACCCACCAGGTTGTGTCTTCCCAGTTCACAGCCATCCTTCAGAACAAATCCTCATCCTGCTCGAAGGCGAAGAGGATCATATCTGTGGAGAAGAGAGGTTTTTGATGAAGCCAGGAGATATATGTATCCATCCACCCAATGTGATGCATGGGGGAGAAACAAAGACGGGTTTTAAAGGGATTGATATTTTCTGCCCACCCAGGGAGGATCATCTTGAAAAATTAAAGAAGGCTTTAAAAGAAAGGGGAGAGGAATAGGAGAAAGGAAATTTAAGGATAAATATTTTTACGTCTTAAAAAAGAATCATAAAATCAAGAAAGGAGGAGGAGACGATGAAGACTTATCGATTCATTAAAGTCCTATTATTAATAGGGTTCTTTTCTCTTTCAACGGTCTTGTCAACAGCGAAGGCCCAACTCATTTCCATGAGATTTGCCCACTATGGTGAGGAGACCCATCCCAGTCATTTAGCGGCAAAACAGTTCGCAGCAAAGGTGGAGGAGCGGACCAAGGGGCAGATAAAGATTACTATCTATCCTGCAAATATTTTGGGATCCCCTCCCGAACAGTGTGAACAAGTGAGATTAGGAGCCATTGATATGGGCCTTCCTACTCAGGGGGCACTCGATAAATATGTAAAGGCCTTCTCGGTAGTGATGCTTCCTTTTCTATATGATGATTATGAACATGTGTATCGGACCTTGGATGGCCCTTCTCTGAATTGGCTCTCTCCCCTTGCGGAGAAAGAGGGGTTTATCATCCTATCCAATTGGGAATGGGGATTTAGAAATCTCACCAATAACAAACGCCCGATTTTGAAGCCAGAAGATGTGAAAGGGTTAAAAATCAGAACCCCTCCGGAGATTCAACTTCAAGCAGCGATGGAAGCATTAGGAGCGATTGTTACAAAAATCGCCTTTCCTGAGGTTTATATGGCCCTTGCTCAGGGAGTGGTCGATGGTCAGGAAAATCCTATTGCGGTCATCTACCATAACAAATTCTATGAAGTTCAAAAGTATTTGGCTCTTACCCGTCATGTATATAATTGCATGGTTCATGTGGTGAGCACGAAGACTTGGGCCAAACTTACTTCGGAACAACAAAGAATATTTAGGGAAGAGAGCAAAGCGGCAGGCGCCTATATGCGGAAGCTCATCGTTTCAGAAGAAAATGATCAGATTGCCAAAATGGAAAAGGCCGGACTTAAAGTGACTCGACCCGACCTTGCTCCCTTCCGAGCCGCAATGGAACCTGCCTATGAGCGGATTGCAAAATATGCAGGAGAAGAAAATGTTAAGATTTTTATGAAATATGTCGAAGAAGCCAGAAAGAAGTAAAACCCGTTGGTCAACTCTAAAGTGTCTTTAGACCCCCACCCTCTCTATAAAATGGTCTTTCAGATTTGAAGTCAAGGGTGGGGGGATTTGTTAACTATTAGGCCGAAGAGAATAGATTATGTTAACCTTTGCCATATTCGGGGTTTTAATATTTTTTATCTTGGTTGGGCTTCCCATCGCCGTGGCAATGGGCCTGACCGCAGCAATCTTCTTTGTAGCTTTGGGTGAGGCCGATGTCCTCTGTATGATCCCTGCAAGAATGTATTCAAGCACTACAGGGTTTCCCCTCTTGGCTATTCCATTCTTTATATTGGTTGGGAATTTGATGAATACGGGTGGGATTACCCATCGAATCTTTCGATTTGCTCAGAATTTGGTGGGCCATATTCAAGGAGGATTGGGTCATGTGAATGTGGTCAACAGTATGATCTTTGCCGGAATGTCAGGTGCAGCCGTTGCGGATGCTGCAGGAATAGGAATGGTGGAATTGGAGGCTATGACGAAGGCAGGTTTTGATCGACGCTTCAGTGCGGCGGTGACTGCCGCCTCATCGACGATCGGTCCTATCATTCCACCGAGTATTCCTTTTGTTATTTTTGGAAGTATCACAGGCACTTCTGTTGGAAGGCTATTCTTAGGAGGATTCATCCCTGGTTTCATTATGGGTTTGGCCATGATGACTACCGTCTATATCCTATCCGGCCGACGGGGATATCCCAAGGAGAAAAGGGCAACTTTTAAAGAGCTTATCCAGAGCGCAATTGGAGCCTCTTCTGCCATGGTCACCCCCATCATCATTGTGGGAGGAATCCTATTAGGGATTTTTACCCCAACAGAAGCCTCCGTTGTAGCTGTTTTCTATTCTCTGATCCTCACCGTTTGGGTTTATAAGGAAATCTCTTGGAGGGATTTACCTCGAATTCTTTGGGAGACATTAGAACATACCATTCGAGTCATGTTCATCATCTCTGCGGCAGGGATCTTTGGATGGCTTCTCATTCATCAAAGAATTCCTGAAGTGGTAGTAAAAAACCTGATGGCATTAAGTACCAATCCCTGGATCCTTCTTCTCATCATCAATGTTATCCTGTTGGTTTTAGGATGTTTTATGGAAGGCATCTCCGTCATGCTCCTAACGATCCCTGTCTTTATGCCCCTCATTACCAAGGTGGGAATTGATCCCGTTCATTTTGGTGTAGTGATGACCCTTAACCTCATGGTGGGTCTTCTCACCCCTCCAGTTGGGATGGTCCTCTATGCGGTCTCGAGTGTGGGGAAAGTTCCTCTCTGGGAACTTGCCTCTGAGTTGAGATGGTATATAGTTGCCATTATGGTCTCTCTTGGTCTCATTACCTATTTTCCTGGGCTGGTCACATGGCTTCCTAATCTTTTGATGGGACCTTCGCAATAATGAGGAACGTTTGATGAACTCAAAGGGTATCAAAAGGGTGGAGCAGTTTTTGGTTAATTTCATGAAATGGGGAAGTATGATATGTCTGGTTTCTCTGACCTTATTCGTTGGGGCAGGAGTATTTGTTCGCTTTGTTCCTATCTCTTCTATGGGATGGTCGGACGAAATAATTGAGTTCAGTTTTGCCTGGATGGTCTTCCTTGGAGCAGCTGCTCTCTGGAGAGGGAGAAGTCATTTCCGGGTGGATGTCCTTCCAATGAAATTGGCTGGGAGGGGGGCAGGAAGAATCCTCGAAATCTTTCTGAGCCTCTGCGCTCTTCTATTTCTGCTTGTTTTCACTTATGAAGGGTGGGTTATTGCCATTCGGGCAACAGATCGTTCCCCGATTCTGGAGTTCCCCAGGACACTTTGGTACTTTTCCATGCCCCTCTCTGGGGCAATCATGATTGGATATACCCTTCGGGATCTACGGAAGTTTATAAGAAAACGATCTTCAATGGACTCGAATTCTTCCCACGATTGAGTGAAGTATTAACCGTAATCCCTCAATGAAGGGGGAAATCATTTTAAGCCCGATAGGAGTATTTCCGAAAGCCATAGAATGCGGATGGGTTTCTCCAATCCCCTCTCGGGTTTATTCCCCATCTCTAAGTGATGGATTACTATTAATCAATTTTTGCCTTGAAATTCTACTTAATATATTATAATTTATTGTAAAAATAAAATGGGGTCTTTATGAAAAAAAAGGTTGTAATTTTTTTATTTTTATTCTCTTTGGGGGTAATGGTTCTCTTCCTATGGGGATGTCCTCCTCCTATTGTAAAAGTGAGGCCTCCGGAACCAAGGATTGAGATTTACGGTCCACCTCCTCATCCTGATATGGTCTGGATCCCAGGATATTGGCGTCATCGAAGAGGGGAATGGGTTTGGGTCCCAGGTCATTGGGAAAGAAGACCCAAACCCCGTGCCGTTTGGGTCCCAGGTCGGTGGGAGCCAAGAGGAGATGGATGGGTCTGGGTTCCGGGGCATTGGGAATATCGTTAATATTTTAAAAGCAATTCAAGAATCACTCTTAAAAAATCGAAGAAAAAATGTTTGGATTGGGTTGGCCTGAAATCCTTATCATCTTTGTCATCCTCTTTCTACTCTTTGGAGTGAAGAGGCTCCCGGAAATTGGTGAAGGACTTGGCAAGACGATTAGAGAGTTAAGAAGGATTCGGGAGGGCGAGAAAAAAGAGGAGGAAAAGAAAGGGGAGCAAAAAGAAGGAGAGTTGATTTCAAATTTGAAAAAAGGGGTAGCAGAGATCCCTGGTCTTAAAGAGGCAAAGGAGATTAAGGAAACGGTTGAACAAGTGAAGAAGGTCACTAAATTTTTAAGGTAAATCCAAAAAATAACTTCTTGAAGGTTCTCAACTTATCCGCCTATTTCAATAATCCTCAAGTAATTTTTTCCCCAAAGATGGATGAAGAACGATGGGTCAGTTGCTATTTACGATAGGGATTATTCTTTTTGGTTTATCTTTAGGCTATGAGGTTCAATTTTTAGTCAAATATGAAATTCTTAAACTTCCCTTTTCTTTAAATCAGATTCGTTTGTTTCTCTTAAAGGCGGCCCTTTTATTTATTATGCCCCTCACCGTTGTTGGGGCGATCTGGATGGTTAAGATCAAAGAGCTCGGGTTGTTGACCCTTCCCTTTCTTGGAATTTTTGCCATTCTCCTTGGAGGTTTTTTGGGGATGGGTGCCGCAAAGATATTCAAATTGGAACGAAAACAAGCTGGCTCTCTATTTACCTGCAGTTCTTTTACCAATATCGGCACTTTAGGAGGCCTGATCTGCTTTCTCTTTTTAGGAGAAGGAGGATTTGGTTTGGTTCCGATCTATAAATTATTCGAAGAGACGGTCTATTATACGATCGGTTTCCCTATAGCCAAATTATATGGTGAAAAATCCACCGAATCAGAGAGCCGTTTAAAATGGATCAAAAGATTAATGACAGATCCCTTTATTCTTGTTTCCATCTCAAGTATCGTGATTGGAGTCCTTCTCAATTTATCCAGGATTCAGAGGCCTGCCTTCTACCAAACTGTGAATTCCATCCTCATTCCTTTTGGAGCCCTCCTCTTGATTACCTCTATCGGTTTAGCCATGAAAATCAATCAAATAAAAAATTATCTGCGAGAATGCCTCACTGTCTCCTTGATAAAATTCTTTATTATTCCCGTCATTCTAACTTCCCTTGCCTATTGTCTCAATTATGGAAAGATGGGAGGAGGATTACCCTTGAAGGTCGTCATGATTCTTTCTTCAATGCCAGTGGCTTTTAATGCTTTGATTCCACCCTCTCTCTATCATCTTGATTTAGATTTAGCCAACTCCTGTTGGCTATTCACAACCTCTCTTCTATTTTTTATCTTGCCCATTTTATATACCGTGGTCCATTCTTTTTAGAGCACAAGGAAGGCCCTCTCTGTAGGCTTGTCTAAGATTTCTTAGAAATTATTCTATCTTTGAAATCCGGCCCTTTGGGTGTGAGGGCTTTACCTTTTGGAATAGGGCAATAAAGAGAGGGAAAAACCAGATCAAAAGGGTAACGATACAGAGGATGGCACTGATGGGTCGTGTAAAAAATTGGGTCACATCCCAATCCGTCTTGATCATACTCATCATAAAATTTTTCTCCACAATGGGACCAAGGACAATTCCCAGCACGACAGGGGCTACTGGAAATCCATTGGCTTCGAGACAGTAACCAAGAATTCCCATTACCAGCATCACTCCTACATCAAAGACCGTATTATTAATAGCAAAGGAACCCACAATGCAGAAGATGAGAATAGCCGGCATAAGAATATTGCGCGGAGCCCGTAACATCTGGGAGCTCGATTTAATGGCAAGATAACCAAAAGGAATCATGAGGAGATTGGCAAGGATAAAAGAGAGATACACGGCATAGAGAATTTCGGGTTGTCTTTCAAAGATTAAAGGGCCTGGCCGAAGGCCTTTCATAAAAAGGACGCCGATCAGGATGGCCGTGATGGAGTCTCCTGGAATGCCAAAGACCAGAGCAGGAATCCACGCCCCTGCGAGACAGGAGTTATTCGCGGTGCCTGCATCCACAATGGCTTCAATGGATCCAGAACCGTATTTTTCAGGTTCCTTAGATCCTCTTTTAGATAAGGCATAGGCGATCCAGGCAGCGATATCAGCCCCTGCACCTGGAAGAATCCCGATGAAAGTTCCGAGCAATCCTGATCTCATAACGTTCAATTTGAATCGTTTACAGAGTTGCCACATCCCTTTGAAGATTTTTCCTGCTTGCACCTTCGCGATGGGATAAGCGAGTTCCCCATGCATCACACTCCGAAACACCTCTGAAACCCCAAAAAGCCCTATCATGGCTGGGATAAAGTTTATTCCATTAAGTAGCTCTACACTGCCAAAAGTAAAGCGGGGAAACCCCAGTGTGATATCGACTCCAATGGTCGAGAGAAAGAGACCGAGAAGCAGAGAGAGGGCTCCTTTGAGCAGAGATCCCCGGGAGACCATAACCGTTACACTTAGGCCCATCGTAGCCAGCCAGAAATACTCAAAGGTCGTAAATTTAAAAGCGATTTCAGCAAGCAGTGGGGCTGCAGTCATGAGGATTAAGGCTCCGATCAATCCGCCTATCACTGAAAAGACGACATCCACTCCCAATACCATTTCAGCCTTGCCTTGTTTGGTGAGTTCGAAAGAGTCCTGAGTATAGGCGGCGGAGGAGGGAGTTCCTGGAATTCTCACCAGGGCTGCAGGAATATCTCCAGCAAAGATTGCCATGGCTTCCATGGTGACAATAGAGACCAGGGCAGGGACGGGATCCATAAAGAAAGTGAAGGGAATCAAAAGGGCTGTGGCCATCGTCGCCGTAAGACCCGGGATGGCTCCAACAAAAAGGCCATATATGGCCGAGATAATAATCACGAGAATCACTTTTGGATCAAAGAGGAGTGAGAGACCTTGAACAATGAATTCCATAGGAAATTGGAGGTGAAAAAATTAAACCCTAATTTTATAAAACCCTACCAACCTAAAATTCCATAGGGAAGAGGAACCCTTAAAATTTTTGAAAATAATAAATTGATAAAAAGGGTAATGAGGACACTTGTAATAGCACTTTTGAATAGGGTGACTCCTAATTTTTTCATTAAAATAAAGAGGAGGATCGTACTGGTGATGAGAAAGCCCACTTTATTGACGAGGATCACATAAGCAGCAACGATTCCAACAACGAAAAAGGCATTGGAGATTCTTTTGGGAGTGGAGGAAGGCATTTCTGCTTTAGGGAGGAGCCTTCTGGCCTTAAGGAGGAGTGCTAATCCAAATCCAATAAAAAGGATGGCCAGGATGTTTGGAAATAGATCTGGCCCTGGATGGCCTTTTTCAAGAGAAGGATAGGTGGAGGTTTGGGTAAAAATAAATAGGCCTAAGGCGATAAATAAACCCCCTGCTATAAAATCATTCTTTTTCATCCTTAAAATTCGAATCCCCCACCTCTCATTTATTATGAAAGGTGGGGGAAGTTTCGATTCACCCTATATCATTTAATCAGCCCAACCTCTTTCATTAGACTTCCCATCATCCTATCACTCTCCATCATAAACTTACCATACTCTCCTGCAGGCATCCAGGTAATCCCGAACCCATTTTTGGTCATAAAATCTTTATACTCCGAGCTGGCTACTGCTTTCTCAAGGGACCTCTCCAGGATCTTTACAATTTCATCAGGGGTGTCTTTTGGGACTCCAACTCCTCGCCAGGTCCCCATGGACCAATTGATTCCTAATTCTTTCAAAGTAGGAACATCGGGGAAGAGGTCAGCTCGTTTGTCACCCATAATAGCGAGGGCCTTCACCTTCTTCGCCTCAATCATAGAGCGAGCTTCAGGAAGGCTACAGGTTACGACCTGCACTCCACCAGCAACCAATTCAGCAAGGCCAGGAGCAGCCCCTTCACTCGGAACCCATGGAATTGCGTCGATGGGAAGTCCAGCTGCCTTGAGCATTCCAGCTCTTGCCAGATCCCAGATCCCTCCTTTTCCTGTCCCTGAGGCCTTCAGTTTTCCTGGATTAGCCTTAGCATACTCCAGAAGCTCTTTCAGAGTATTCCAGGGGGCATCGGCTCGGACATTGACACCGGCCGGATCTAAATTGACCAAACCTACGGGTTTGAAGTCTTTGTATGTCACTTTGGCTAATCCCATCCAATGCATCATTGCAATTTCCACTGTCACAATGGTCATCGTATACCCATCCGGAGCCGCAGTAGCACCTGCCGTGTGACCCACCGCTCCACCACCACCGGTTCTGTTGACCACGGTTACGGGTTGACCTAAATCCTTTTCCAGAAGAACGGCAAGCATACGAGCCACTCTATCTGTTCCCCCTCCCGCACCCCAAGGACAGATAAATTGAATGGGGCGAGTGGGATATTTGATCTGGGCCTCTGAGAAGGATGAAAAGAGTAGGAAACCGACCATGACTAAAATAAAAACCAAAAATAAATGGACCTTCCCTTTTTTCATAGTAGTTACCTCCTGTTCTTTTTTGAAATGAAATTCCTTTTTAATGAATAGCAAAAGACCCATCCTTTGTCAACCTCCAAGGCTTTCCATTCAAGGTTTAAAACTCAATTCTTAATTCTTTTGGAGGCTGATGAGGATGAACCTCCTCGGTTTCTTTCATGTGAAGGAGTGTAGTTTGGACAATATATTTCAGTCTGGCCATATTATCAATGACTATAGGAAGGGGAGAGACAGGCAAGCCTTTAGCGTATCGAGCTGCATTAGCCCCAAGGGTATAATAGGTTTCTAAAGTAGCATTGGAGGCTTGAGAGAGGAGTTCCAGGTTATTGAGAGGGGGCAAATCCTTTCGATGAATCACGGCGGTTCCTTTGGACTGGAGTCCAATAGCGATCCCTGAACCGCTGAGTTGGGCGGCTTTATGGCCGATAAAAGCACAATCGGAGGTCTCATAAATCTTAATCACTCGGACTTTCCCTCCCTCCTTCTCAATCCCAAGAATCATCTCTTTTAATACCTCACGATGGGGAAGCCCATTGATGGTCTCTCTTAACACCGTACCGAAGGCAGGACCCAATCCTATTATCACTTCGTTTGGATCTGTACCCGAAGCGGCCATTCCAATCTCCTCCACTCTCATCGAGATGGTTTCGGTTGGAGAGACCATTAGTGTCTCCCTGGGGTCTTTCGCTTTAGGAAGGTTCATGATCTTTCTTTTGATTTCTCCTTCTAAGCGATATCCTGTTCCAGGACCTCTATAGTCGTTAGGGTCATTGATTGCGCTGAGAACGTTGAAATGGGAGTCAAAGATGGCTGAGGTTTGAAGATAGTCTCCTACGACTCTCTGTTTCTGAATCTCGAAGATCTTTTCTGCGATCTCCTTGAATCCTTCTTCATATAAAATCCTGGCCACTTCCACTCCTGTGATATTTTCGTTTAGGATTCGTTCTGACGCTTTCAGATCTTCTACACGGTCTCTTTCGGGCATCTCCTGGCTCCCATAGACAAAAGGGACCCTCTCCACCTCCTCATCCGTAATGGGAGGAAAGTTGAGTTTTTTGAAAAGAGCCTGCATCGCCTTGGCTGCTTTTCGGCGAATCTCAACGACCTCTTCTTCTCGAACCGGTAACAGCCCTCCATTGGTCAGAAAATCCCTCTGGAGGATTAGATAGTCATCGTAATCATCGGAATCAAAATTGCCCCCTCCAAACATATTGTCCCCTTTTGGCACAGAACTGTAACCCGAACAGATAAAATCTGTCCCAGGGAGGAATTGGGCCATGAGTTTGGCACTCTTGCGGATATCGGAATGGGAGGACATAGCGTCATTGCCAGAAGCAATTTCTAAGTCGAGAAGGGTGGCGATGAGATTCTCTGCCAGAATGGTTCTTGCCCCTCCGGGAAGAGAGAGGGGAAGGGCTACACAGCTGATCGAGCCGTTCTGGACCCCTTGACTTCCAGCTCCCTTAATGCAGAGGAGACAACGAATCTCCAAATAGAGCATCGATTTTCCTTCGGCATTCCCCATCAATACCTCCGATCCTGTCCCAGAGGTAAAACGGACCTTTACGCCACGAGACGCATAGGCGGATGCCAGAAAGGCCTTCGACCAGGGCGTATCATCTCCATCTTTAAAGGTCGATTCTGTGCCATAGACAGAAAGGGTTTCCGAATAGGTGGTCAATCCCAGCATTCCCAACTTCAAATTGAGCGCTTCTTCCACAGCGCATTGAGTGAGGACCCCTCCCCGTCCGGTTTGAGATCCTACCAGGATGGCCAGTGCATTCATTGCCGCAGATCTGGAAACGCCTACGGTTGTTTCTTCCTCAGCGAATCCCCTTAATGCCGCCTCTGCGGCATCGGCAGCTAAAAGCACAGGGTTATCTTTACGATTCGTGACGTGGGCCTGGTTCGCAGGGGTCTTCCTCGCACGCATCTTCTGAAGAGCCATCATCATTTCTACTGGATTGAGGTAGCCCACCACCTGAAGAATCTTCGCAGGAGTGAGGCCGCTGAAAATCTCCACGATCTTTTCCCGTGGGACATGGATATCTGTAATCATTCGTGCGATGGTGAGAGAGTCCATGGCCATTGCCTTTGGTGCCATTTTTAAATTCAGAGCGTGTTTCACGATAAAATGATCGATCAGATCGAACTCTTTCTGTTTTTTCCCGTCCATCTCTTTCACGATCCCGTTAACGATTTTAAGGCTTGGGAGAGGATCGAATGGACTCTCCATATTCGCCAACCCTTTCTCAGGCCATTCATGGATGCAGGAATCTTTATTGACAGGTCGTTGAGATAATAATTCGAATCGCTTAGAACTGTACATAGGTTTCCCCCTTTTATCCTTTTTTCAAAAGGTTTCTCTTTTCATAAATTTTTACGGCTTCCCGGATGAAGGCGGCGTTGAGTTTCGCCTGATATTTTTTGATCAGTTCTTCTGCAATCCTCATCAACTCTTCCTTCGTGGATCGGCCAGGTCTTAAGGCATGATAGATCTTCAGGACTTCTTCATCGGGAATCCTGGTCAATTCTGCCGCTCTTCTGAAATTGAGAGCCAATTGAGGCCTTCCGTGTTTTTCGGCCACCTGGGCCTGAAATTCTAACGTTTCCGGACTAATTCGAATCTCTTGGACATCGATTTTTCCGGAAATTAAATTTTCCAAGGTCAGATCCTTATACTCTATGCCGGTAATCGTTTTAATGAGATCCGGTCTCTTTGATGCGATTGGATACTCTTTCTTTGGATCAAAGCGCCTTGCTTTCATCATTCGCTCCCTCCATTTTTATCCAAAGATCGTTGCCCTTGTTTTTCCTTTGACCTGGGGATTGACTACAGACCTCGGCCATTTGCCCTGCAGTACAGAGGAGACATTTTCAGCCGTTCTTCGCTTCAATTCACTGATCGATTCTATGGAATAAAAACTTACATGGGGGGTAAGGATCACATTGTCCATGGCCAAAAGGGGATTCGTAGGATCAGGAGGTTCTTTCTCCAATACGTCCAGCCCGGCTCCAGAGAGGAGCCCTTCCTTTAAAGCCTGGATTAAGGCCTTTTCCTCAATAATGGCTCCCCTTGAGGTATTAATAAGGAGAGGTCTTTTTTCCATTTTCTGGAATTCTTTTTCCCCGATCAAATGTCGAGTGGATTCATTCAGTGGACAATGGATGGAGATAATATCCGACTCCTTTAGGACGGTATCAAAATCTTTAAGTTCAATTCCTTCCTCCACGCTCTGGAGATAGGGATCAAAGGCGATCACTTTTAATCCAAAGGGGATCATTTTCTTTGCCACGTCTAACCCGATTCTTCCACATCCGATCAGTCCGAGGATTCTTCCTCTTATCCGGTAGATTGGAATTCCAAGACGAAAGTCCCATCGATTGGATTTGACCTTTCGGTCAAAAAAGGCGGTTTTTCTTAATAGGGTCAGGATCAAGGCAATGGTATGGTTGGCTACTTCTTCCACACAGTAATCCGGCACATTGGCTACAATGATTCCAAGATCAGTAGCCGCTTGAAGATCCACAGAATCGACTCCCACCCCATACCTTGAGATGACCTTACACTTGGGAAGGTTTTCCAGAACCCTCCGGGTGAGAAGGGTGTATTGATTAATGAGCCCATCGGCTTCCTTACAAACGCGAATGACTTCCTCCTCTTCTTTAACTTGGGCAAGGATCAATTCGGCGTCCATCGTTTCAAATTCCTTCTTTTCCTCTTCGATAGAACCATGGTCACAATCCGTAATCACGACCCGATAAGAATGCTGTTTCATCTCTCTTTCCCTCAGGGGATTAAGATCACTTTTACAGCCTGACGGCTCTCCAGCAATTGGAAGGCCTCTTCCCATTGTTCAAGGGGGAGCCTATGGGTAATGAGTTTCTCTGCAGGAAGGAGCCCTTTGGAGATCAGGTGGATTGCCTTTTCCCAAGCGGTCCAGCTACTGGAAAAACAGAAATCATAACGAATCCCTTTAAAGATACCGCGGTCGTAGGGGATGCGAACAGCCTCTTTTCCTGAGATCCCTATTGCGCAGACCCTTCCCAATCTCCTTACCATTTCAAAGGCTTGAAAGATGGCCTCTTCTCCTCCCGAAGTTTCGATGAGAAGATCCATCCCCAGACCTTCGGTAAGGTTTAAAATTTTTGGGATAGGATTTTCTTGATCGACATTGATAATAAAATCAGCTCCTAATTCCCTTGCTTTTTGAAACCGAAGGCCTTCGGCAGAGTTTCTCCCTGTGATCCCTACCATTCTCACCCCAGCCATCTTGGCAATCGCCAAAGAAATCAAACCGATCGGTCCAGGACCAGTGATGAGAACTGTTTCTCCCGCCTCAAGTCCGCTTCTTTCCAGAATGGAGGTCACACAGATGGCAATAGGCTCAATCACCGCACCGACTTCAAAGGAGATATTCTCTGGGAGTCGATGAAGAAGATGGGATGGCCCTGCCACATATTTGGTATAGGCCCCATTCACCCCAATCCCATAGGGTCTCTTCTGTTCACAGACCTGGGGATAACCACTCTGACAAATATAACAGACCCCACAAGACCCAATCCTCGTTTCGCTCACGACCCGGTCTCCAACCTTCCAACCTCTGACCTCTTTTCCAACCTCCGCGATGACACCCGAGAATTCATGTCCTAATATCATAGGGGGCCAGTAAGGATGGGCATCATGGTAGATATGAAGGTCACTTCCACAAACCGATACGGCCTTTACCTCGATCAACACCTCATTCTCTTTTATTTTTGGCTCAGGGACCTCCCGAATCTCCATCAGTCCTTTTCCCTTTCCATATTTTACGACTGCTTTCATTTTAGCACTCCATGGTTGGGTATAATTTATTCCTAACGACTCGAAGAGATTTGGGGGAGAATTTCCCCTCCTCTTTGAAGGACCGTAATCTTTGCTTCCCTTCCCAAGAGACGGAAGCCCACTTCAAGTGCCTCTTTTGGGTCCTTTGCGTAAATGAAACCGAGCCTTTCGGTATCCCTTTTTGAAATTCCCTTTGATACCATCATTCCTTTTGCTCTTTCCTTAATCACTCTTCCCACATGGACGAGATGGGCAGCAACGGTCCATTTTTGAATCGAACCTTTTTGGATCATCTCTTCCGTATCTTTGTAGGTTTGATAACCAAATTTAAGGACCTCGGGATGGCTCGGGGAGACGCCTTCGGGACATGGAGTAATGAGAATCACTAACCCTCCTTCCTTGACCGCTAGCTCTGAGGCGTAGATCCCTTTTGCAGCAAGCCATAAGTCGCTATCATAGGGATGGGAATCTGCAATAACGATATCTGCCTCCACGGGAATTACTGCCCGATATACTTGAAGGGACCTTTCTGCCCCTTTTCGGTAAGCGAGAAGGGGATCTCCAGCTACGACATCCACGGTTCGGCCTGTTCCATCCTGAATGGTGTTGATGATCCACTGAAGTCCTGCCTTTAGAGCCACCTGTTCAATCTCGTCTTTTACCGGATTTTCTATTTTCCCTAAAATATCCTGCCCCCGAAATTTGGCAGCAAGCCAGTGGGTTTTTCCGGTCGTTTCCTCCCCACAGATTCCTGGCTGGATGATATTTCCTCCCCCACTAAATCCGGAGACTCGATGGGGAACGATCTGGCCCACCCCAATGATAAAATCCACCTCATGAATGATCCGATTGACAAGAATAGGAGTCCCTTTTTCTGTTTCCCCAAGGGAGACGAGTTGGGAGGAATCCCACCAGCAGTGGTTCATTACAGGAAACTCTTTTAGAAATTCTTCTCCAAATTTTTTTCTCATCTCCTCCTCGGTCATTGGACGATGGGTCCCAAGGGCGACCAGGATTTGAATTCTCTCTTTATGGATCCCCGTCCTTATTAATTCTTCCATCAAAAGAGGAAGGATTTTTTGGGTGGGAGTGGTTCGGGTATAGTCATCCACTAACACCAGAACCTTTTCCCTTCCTTTGAGCCTTTGGGATAGAGGAGGAGATCCAATGGGATGGATGAGAGCCTCTTTGATAATCTCTTCTTCGCTCTTATCTACCTTCATCGTAGAGGGGGAGAAAAGGCCGATGAGATTTTTATCAGGGATCTCTAAGGGATCTATCTCTGGGTATGGAAATGAAATTCGCATCTCTATCCCCTAAACCGGTACGATTTAGGAATTGACCCTCATCCCTGTCCTCTTGCCTCTTTAATCGCTTTAAGAAAGGCCCGAGTATTTTCAGTGATGATATGAAACTTCTTTTCTTTGACCGCTTTTTTATCGACCAGTTCTCCTCCTACTCCGAGGGCTACTGCACCAGCCTTAATGAAGGCGGCCGCATTCTGAAGATTCACTCCTCCTGTGGGAACGAGAAGGATCTGGGGGAGGGGGGCTTTTACGGCCTTAATGTAATCAGGCCCTCCTAACTGAGCGGCAGGAAAGACCTTGACCATATCTGCTCCGGCATTCCAGGCCGTTAAGATTTCAGTAGGGGTTGCAGCCCCTGGAATGACGACGGCACTGTATCGGTGAGCGAGCTCGATCAGGGAAAGATTGAGGATCGGACTGACGATGAATTGAGCTCCTGCGAGCAAGGCAACTCTTCCTGTCTCCGCATCGAGAACCGTTCCTGCCCCCATGATAATCTCGTCTTTATATTTCTGGGTCAATTCTTTGATGACATCGATCGCGCCCTGGACACTCATCGTAATTTCGATGAAACTCACTCCTCCCTCTTTTATCGCATCTGCCACATCGATCGCCTCTTGAGCAGAGGTGACTCGAATTACAGGAATGAGTCCTTCTGATATCATTCGGTTGAAAATGTCTCGTTTTTCCATAGGATCCTCCTTATTGTAAAAAACAACATGGTGCTGGCGTGCTGCGGTGTTGCAGTACTGCTGTTATCTCCAAACTGTAGAATCGCGGAACTGCAGAACTGCCACCCATGTTAACTTTACCTCGAAATCCTTAGTCCTGCTCCCTTGAGTTGAGCCTCCACCTCTTCAAATGTCGTCCAGTTGAAATCCCCTGGTACGGTATGTTTGAGGGCAGCAAAGGCATTTCCGTACTGGACTCCTTTTTGAACATCACTGAGTTTAAGCCACCCAAAGAGAAATCCTGCTGTGAAGGAATCTCCAGCTCCCACCCGATCGACAATCTCAACCTCATATTTTCTATCGCGGAAGATTTTTCCGTCATGATAGGCAATCGCCGTCCAGTTGTTTCTCCAGACCGAAAGGTCTTCCCTCAAGGTAATCGCTACAATTTTAAATTTAAAACTCTGAGCCAGTTTCTCCGCCACTGTCTCATAATCCTTCTCCTTAATTCCAAAGACGACATTGGTATCCTCCTCCGTAGTGATCAGAATGTCCACCTCTTCCATCATAGGTTCCTGAATCCTTCTGGCATCGGCGGGACTCCACAGTTTCTTCCGGTAATTGAGATCATAAGAAACGGTACAGCCCGCCTTTTTAGCCGCCTTTAAGGCCTCAGCCGTAACCTCAGCGGCGGAAGCGCTCAAAGCAGGGGTAATTCCGCTCACGTGGAAATGTTTTGACCCACTAAAAATTCGAGCCCAATCGATTTCTCCAGGCTGGACCATGCTGATGGCTGAGTGGCTTCGATCATAGAGGACACTGGAGGCTCGAGGAGAAGCTCCAAATTCAACAAAATAGATTCCAGCTCTTCCCTGATCCGACCACACAATATGGGAACAATCCACCCCAAATTCCTGGGCACGATCTCGAATGAGCCATCCCAAGGCGTTTTTTGGGAGTTTGGAAACCCAGGTACTCTTCATCCCAAAACGAGTGACCCCTACAGCCACATTCAATTCAGCTCCTCCCACGTGGAGATCCAGTTTCCTGGCCTGTTCCAATCTTTGGAAGTTTGGAGGTGAGAGTCTCACCATTGCCTCACCAAAGGTCACGATGTCGTACATCCTATCTCCCCCTTTCTCTATTTTATTTCATTCTTTATCGATCCATCGATTAGGCCTCTTTTTTGGTCTTTCTGAGGACCTCTTTGTAGTATTCCTCATAGACCGTACATCCCACCTCTTTCTGAGAACTCAGAAGGAGACTACATCCTCCACATGCTGTGCAATATTTGATTTGATCGAGATTGCCTGAAAGAATCTTTTTGGCAAAAAGAGGGTCTGCCAGAGACTGCCTTCCAATGCCCACCAGATCGACCTTTCTGTCTCTCAGGTTTTTTTCTGCCCAGTAGAGGAAACTCTTTTTTGATGGGTCGGGTTCTTTAAGGTCATTCCTTCCGTCTCGAAGATAACTGTACCCTGAACCAATGACAGGGATCTTGACCATTTGTTTCACTGCCTTAGCCCATCCGAAATGTCGGTAAACCCCTTCAGGGTATTTTTTGGTAGGTCTTACCATCTCCGGAGTGATGGCAGGAATTCCTGCGGAGACATTAATAAAATCCATCCCTAACTCTTCGACCATCTTTACAAACCGGAGAGGTTCAGAGAGATCCTCTTCTACCTCTTCTGGACCCGGGGTACCGAATCCCCCTGGGATCCCTTCGTAAATGGAGAACCTTAACCCGAGGAGGAAATCATCCTTTCCAATTACCTTTTTAATCTTTTCCGTTGTCTCTCTGAAAAACCTTGTCCTGTTTTCAAAACTTCCACCGAATCGGTCAGCTCTCTGATTGGCAGGTCTAAGCATTTCCCCACAAAGATATCCATGGCAGTGTTTGAAATCGATTCCATCCGCTCCCACCTGTTTTGCAATCAGGGTGGATTCGACAAATTTCTGACCGATCTCCTCGATCTCCTTTTCAGCAAGAATTGGAATGGAAGGATCCCCCGTGGGGTAGAGTGAGACGGTTTTAGAAAAATCGGATCCACTGTACCTCCCTGAGTGGGTGATCTGGAAAAGGATAAGGGATTTCGGGTTAATCCCTCTCATCTCTCTTAGCAATCGCTCCAGTCCTCTTGCCGTTTCTTCAGAGATTTTTAGTTGATTCTTTCTTGCTCGACTCTCATAGGTGAAGGTGAGGGATTCAATAAAGATGATCCCTGCCCCTCCTTCAGCCAGGTTCCGATAACGTTTGAAGGTCAGCTCAGAGGGGTTTCCCTGGGGGTCTGCATCGTTGCATTCCATAGGTTGATTCACAATCCGATTGGGTGCGATCTTTTTTCCAATAGGAATAGGTGAGGAAAGCATTTGGAGAACCATTTATCTATCATCCCCTTTTCTACCAATAGATAATGGAATCGGAGCCTTCTTCTTCAGAATCATCCTTTCGCCCTGTTTTTGAATCACGATGTAGTTCCTCCACTGTGGGTCTTTGGAGGGTAGGGGATAGAGATCCTCAAAGCGATCAAAGAAGAGATGAGGTCCTCGCGATTCTTTTCTGTAAAGGCAGGCTCTAAGGATCATTTCAGCCACGTCCATTATGTTCTTGGTCTCTAACCAGTAGATAAGCCCTTTTTCATCCTGTTTAATTCCTCGATCTCTTAAGGAGCTAAGGATTTGAATTCCTTCTTTTAGTCCCTCCTCTGTTCGGACTACACTGGCAAATTGAAAGGTAAGGGACTGAATCTCCTTTCTTACCTGAGAGGCTGTTTCACCTTTTCCTTCGTTCTCTAACCTCTTCAGATAGGATTGAATTTGAGGCCAGCTCATTTTTTGACGTTTCAGTCTCTTTGCTTCAATCGCTGCTGCCTGTCCAGCTCTTCTTCCAAAAACTTGACCATCTAATAAGGCATTTCCTCCCGGGCGATTAGCACCGTGCTGTCCCCCTGCACATTCCCCTGCCGCATAGAGTCCTTTAAGGGAGGTTTCTCCGTGGGTTCGTATTTTTACCCCTCCCTGAAAGTGCTGAATGCAGGGAGCGACCTCGATGAGATCCCCTTGAGAGAGATCAATCCCATGTTCCTTTAGCCACTCGATCGATTCAGGGTTGATCTCTGAAAGACGATCGAAAGGTGACCTTTCCCTCTGGCTGTGAGGGATTGGACTTTTGACTTCCCTTTCGTATCTTTCCTTCCATTTTGGATCCAGGTCTTGAAATCGAAACCCTTCGGGATTGGTTCTGTAATCGAGGAAGACTCTTTGGCCGCGGAAGATCTCTTTAAATATGGCCACATCGATGAGGTAGGTTCTCTTTTCCAAAGAGACAGGCCAACTTGCTCCTTTCTCGAAGAGGAGATTTCCTATTTCTGCTGGTGACCTCTCCTTGGGAAGATAGTTTTTTAAGAACTCTTCTCCTTTCTCATTCATCAATCTTGGCACCGCCCTCATCAAGCTTCCGGAACAATTAAGCTTTGTCTTAACTGAAGCAGGACCGATCTGAATGAATTCCAAATTGACCAGTTCTGCTCCAGCTCGATAGGCGAGGGCATATCCATCTCCTGTCATTCCTGGAGGGAAGACATGGATTTTAAAGACTTCTCCTGCACCTCCTGTAGCCAGAATGGTCGTTTTGGTTGAGAAAATCTTTATGCGTCCCTCTATCTTTCCTTCTTCTCTTTCATCGAATCCAATGGCCCCTACCACTCTTCCCCGATAGGTAAGGAGAGTCGAAACCATACAATGTTCCATCACTCTGATATCCATCGAGGAGAGTTTCTTCAGCAGTGCCTCTTCAATATGATTGGCTGTCCTTGGACCCGTATAGCAAGCCCTTGGGTATTCTGAACCGTCTGTAATGAACTGATCTACTAATCCATCTTTCCTTCTTACAAAAGGAACTCCTAAGGAATCGAGATATTCAAAGGCCATTTGTGATTCCTTGGCTAAAATTTCAGCCAGATCTCCATCGGACACATATCTTCCAATTCGATAGATATCTTCGGCATGATACTTCCAATGATCCGGTCCCCTTGGTTCGGTATGAGGGAGAGTGGCGTGGAAGGCCATGCGGTCCGAACAGGCAGTGGCGGTGACTCCCGATCGACCCAAGGCCCCTTTTGTCACGAGAAGGATTCTCCCTCTATTGAAGGTCTCTTTGGCTTCAATCGCTGCTCGAAGTCCGGCTCCACCAGCACCGATTACGAGAACGTCACAGTCAATCGTTTTCATCCAGTCACCCGCTTCAAATTTTTTATAGATGGGGCAGGAGGACTGCCTTTACTGCCTCTTTTTTCTTCATCACTTTAAGAGCCTCATTGGCTTGTTCTAACGGAAACGTATGAGTAATGAGTTTTTTAAAATCTTTAAGTCTTTTCGTGATCAATTGAATCGCCATATGGGTATGCCGAACATCGCTGGTCCATATCCCCTGGAGGCGGAGGTTTTTACGATTCAGATCATGAAAACAGTCGAGTTCAATACTCCCATGGGGTTCTCCAAAGCCTGCAGAAACACAGGTTCCTCCCACACGGACCAGAGAAAGAGATTCCTTGAGTGCCTCAGGCTCTCCCGCCATCTCAAAGGCTACATCTACCCCTCGACCCTGAGTGAGTTCCATCACTGCTTCTCTTCGTTCCTTCTGAGAAAGACGATGGCGATGGAAACAATGGGTGGCTCCCATGATCTGAGCCATCTTCAATCTTTCTTCCGTTCCTCCGATAACCATGACTTTAGAGGCCCCATAGGATGTGGAAAAGGCTACGGCAAAGATCCCCAGGGGCCCTACTCCTTGAATCAGAACCGAATCTCCTACCTCTATTCCAGAAAGGGAAAAAGCATGGGCTGCGGTGGCTCCTGAACAGGAAGCAGGGACGAAGAGTTCAAGATCTTCATCCGATTCCATTTTAAAGAGGTCTGTTTCCCTTACTAAAAGAAGGTACTCTCCATAATTTCCGGTCAGATAAGGAGGGGTAGAACAAGTGGTATGAATGCCATAGACCCATCGCTCGGGACAGAGAGAGGGTTCCATCTTCACTTTACAGAAATAGCAGTGACCACACGTAATACTCCTGTTCCACAGCACTTTGTCTCCTACTCGAAGAGGGAGTCCATAAACATCCTTCTTCTCTCCCTTCATTTCAATGATTTCTCCCACTCCCTCGTGACCTAAAATCATTGGAAGCCGAATTCTGGGATCTCTTCCCTCCCACATATGGACATCGGATCCACAAACCCCAGCCGCCTCCACTTTAACAAGAACTTCCCCCTCCTTCAATTTAGGGACGGGAAAAGTTCTGACCATTAAAGGCTCATTAAATTGTTCTAAAACAGCGGCTCTGGCTTCCATGACTCTTATGGTAACCCCCCTGTCATCTCTTGGAACCAATGATCTACGACCCCCGCAGGCGCATAGACAAAGATCATGAGCATTTCCTCTTTCCCTGTGTTGTGGAGGAAATGCTCTGCATGGGGTTCGATGTAGATGGCACTAACGGCTTCCACCATCTGTTCCTCTGATCCAACCCTTATCCTGCCCCTTCCCTTAACGATGATGTAGATCTCCTCATTCGAATGGGAATGGAGAGGAACCCTTCCATCCGGTGATATGAAGACCATTCCTGCTGTAAAATGTCCTGCGGGCAATCGGTTCGTGCCTGTCAGGACCTTGGTCGTCCTTCCTGCAGGAAAGGTCATCCCCTCAATTTCATCCAATCTGACGATCTTCATTCACCCTTCCTGTATATTCAGCAAGTCCACTCGCTTTCCGGATTCAGCACTCAGGTAGGCTCCATAGATGACTTTGACCGTCTCATAAGCCAAACCCAATCCTGAGATAGGTTCACGATCTTCTATTATGGCCTGGATAAAGTCCTCTAATTCTTGGGGATAGCCTCTCATCCAATCCTCATCTGGACTCGGAAACTGCCATCCAGCCTTAGTCTCAACCTTTTCAGTAATATATTCCGAACCAAAAATATTCCCTTCAGGCGAGTACACAACCAGGCTATTGTTGGGATTGATATTGATTTGAGCAACGGCATTGGAGAGGTAAACACTGATGAGGTTCTTTACCCCTCCAAGACTTACATCTGTAGAGTGAACCGTGGCCTTGGACCCATCCTCAAAGGTAATCACAGCAGCTGCCCAATCCTCCACATCGACCCAAGAATCAACCATCCACTTTTTTGGTTCTTTTCTAAAGGACTCCATTTTGGTGAGGAAGCCCACATCTCCAACCACAGAAGTGGCACGGATAGGACGACCTAATTTTATCATCCCCTCATAGTGTTTCAAATGGAGCACGGCTCCAATAGGATGAGATCCCAATCGAATGAGAGAGCCTCCTCCAGAGGTTTTCCATTCCCGGGAGTAAACGGCATGGGACCCGGAGTGGCTTTCCTCTGCACGGATATCGAGAATCGTTCCCTGACAGGCCTTCATCAGACTCTTTAGTTTCAATAGGGGCGGGGCATAGACAAAATTTTCTGCGTAACAGAATTTTACTTTCCTCCTTTCGACCGCTTTGACCACTTCGGAGGCATTTTTTAAAGCCTCTTGCATCATCTTTTGGCGGGGCGTTTTCCCATCTCCAAAGTAGCCTGTTAAGGGTTTCTCGCAGATGATATGCTTTCCTGCCTCTGCAGCCTGAATGGCCATGAGATGATGAAGATCAGTAGGAATACATAGGTCCACAGCCTGGATGTCTTTCCTCTCGAGCATTTGGCGATAATCGGTGTAGACAAAGGGGATTCCATATCTCTTCGCAAAAGCCTCTCCACTTTCTCTGCTTTTCGAACAGACCGCTAAGATTTCGAGTTTGACTCCTCGAAGTTTTTCATAACTCCGGACATGAAGCTCTGCAGCAAAACGGGCCCCAACCATTCCGATTCCAATTTTTTCCATGAAGTCACCTCCTCTACCAATTTTATTTTCTTATTCTCCTGAGTCGGGTCTGGATGATGGAGAAGGTTTCCTTCAGGGCATGTCTGATCGGAGGAATGCTGAGAAGGATGGAAGAAAACGTGATCACCCAGAGCACGAAACAGATGGGTCGAGTAAAAAAGGGAGTTAAATCTCCATCGGTGAGCACCAGACCTCTTCGGAGATTTTTGTCCATCAGATCGCCGAGAATGATTCCAAGGACCAAAGGAGCCATTGGATATTTCATCTCCCGAAGGATATAGCCCAGAATTCCAAAACCTATCATCACCCAGATGTCAAAGGTTCGATTCGTGATGGCATAGGAACCCACGGCACAAAGGACAAATACGATGGGCATGAGTCGAGTCTTGGGGATGGCTAAGACCTTTAAGAGAAGTTTGGAGAGTACCACCCCATAGAAAAAGATGGCTAAGGTGGCAAAGAAGACCATGGCAACGACTTGATACACAAACTGAGGGGATTCAACCATGATGAGGGGCCCAGGTCTAAGGCCATGAATGAACATAGCGGCCAGAAGCACGGCTGCAGGAGCAGAACCTGGAATAGCAAGAGTCAAAGCAGGAATGATCGCTCCGGGAACGACAGCATTGTTGCCCGTTTCAGCCGCCATCAATCCCTCGATCGAACCCTTTCCAAATTTTTCTCTTTCTTTGCTTTTCCTGCGAGCTGCGGCATAGGAGACCCATGCTCCAATATCTTCTCCAACACCAGGGATGATCCCGATGAGGGTCCCAATAAGACCACTTCGAATGATGGTTCTCCAGTATTGAAGAACATCCCTGACTCTTGGGAAAACGCTATCTCGGGGAGCTTCGGCCATCTTTGCCGGAGGGTGGCGCATCACACTTAACACTTCGGCAAATCCAAAAGCCCCTACCATGGCGGGAATAAGGGAAAAGCCTCCTAAAAGTTCAGTGGTTCCATAGGTAAATCGTTCGTAGGCATGAATTCCTTCCTGCCCTACCATTGCCACCAATAGACCTAAGAAGCCCGAGATCCACCCTTTAATTGGATCTTCAAGGGCTGTGAGATGCCCTGAAATGACAATCCCAAAGATGGAGAGCCAGAAAAATTCAAAGGATTGAAATTTTAAGGCGTAATTCCCCAGGAGAGGAGCAATGGTAGCTAAAAAGAACATCCCAATAAAAGACCCGAGAACAGAACCACTCGTAGCGACTCCCATGGCCCGACCAGCAAGGCCTTGCATAGCCAAAGGGAAGCCATCCAACGTAGTGGCCGCATTGGCAGGGGTTCCCGGGATATTGATGAGGATGGCTGTCCTACTCCCCCCATAGATCGCTCCCACATAGACACAAATAAGAACAAGGATAGCAAGATCGGGAGGAAGCTTATAGGTCAAGGTGGTGATGAGGGCAATGCCCATCGTGGCTGTAAGACCTGGAAGGGCTCCAATGACAATTCCAAGAAGAGTAGCCCATGCCATATGAAAGAGGGCCATGGGAGTTAGAAAACCTCCGATAGCTCCAAGAAATCTTGATAAATTGTCGATGAGCCCTGCCATGTTCATCTCCCTGCTACGGAAGGGTGACCAGAAAGAGCCGTTCAAACACAAGGGTGATGGCGACAGAAGAAATCACAGCAATGATTATGGCCATAATGAGTCTCTTCGTTCGCTGCTTAAGCATTGTTTCTTGTTTCCATTCAAAGAGCGTAATAAAGAGAAATATAAAAAGCCCGGTAGCCAGTCCATAAGATAGATTTCCAATAAGAAATCCAGCGTATCCAATACTAAGAATGGCCGTGAGTAATAGGCGTTGATTGCCTGGATGGTTTAAGAGTTGTCGTAATTCTTTCGCGGTGATTTTTATCCGATAACCTTTCCTTTTGATCGAACGAAGGGTGAGAATCAATCCAAAGATGAGAAGGACTCCTCCAATAAAAGCAGGAACAATTCCAGGGACACTTAGGGGATGAATTTTAAGATGTTCAAGTCTTGGCATTCGCCAGGATTCAATGATGACATAAAAGCTAAAAAGGATTAGAACCAATCCTGTGATAAAATCTGCCCTTGGCATTCTCTTAATTTGAGATTGAAAAAAGAGAGGGCGAGTTTTTTAAGAACTGCCCTCTCTTTTTCTCCTTATTAAGGATTTATGGTCGAGGCATTCCCACCTCATCTGGCCTGACTTTTGCTTTGCCTCCATCGTAGAGTCCCCAGGCTGCATTCACAATAGTGGGCCACGCTTTTTTCAAGGCTTCTTCACCATAATAAGGGGCTACGATCTGTCCCCGTAGTCTTGCAAACTCCTTTAGAGATTTGGAGTTGGCAATCTTCTCACGCCAGATTTTATTCATCGTTTCTACTACCTCTTTGGGAACGCATTTCGGTACCCAAATGCCAAAGTAGATGGGGTCGGCTGCAACCTTAGGAAGCCATTTGGTAGCCGAGGGGACGGTTCCATAGCCTTCGATGACCAGGTCTTCAGGGGTAAGGGCTGCCAGGGGTCTAAGCTTTTTCCCCCGTATCATCTCGATCTGTTCGCTAAGGAGTTGGGTCGTGGCTATGGTTTCACCCGCCACTGTAGCAATGACCGCAGGGGCTCCACCATCATAGCTCACTAATTTGTAGTCACCTCCATTAGCTCGTTTAATAGCTTCGATAGCCGAATGCCCAGCGGAAGGAATTCCCGCAATCCCCACCGATAATTTTTTAGGATCCTTCTTCATGAGCTCAAGGAATTCCCCGAAGTCCTTGATTGGCGCATTTGGATTTATAGAGACCAGGGTTGCATTGGCACTATTTAAGTAGATGTGCCAGTCCTGAACCTTGGTATCTAAGGTTCCTGTGATGATGTAGGTTCCGAGGTCTTTTATCGCCCCGGAAGCCCAGGTGTATCCATCACAAGGAGCCTCGAGAACACTCTTTGTTCCAATAGCTCCACCTCCCCCTGGCTGATTCACCACGACGACCTTCTGTCCTAAGGCCTCTTCAAGATCTCCAACGATGGATCGAACAGCTTGGTCTGTCGAGCCACCTGCCCCCCAGGGAACGATGATACGAATGGGTTTGGTAGGTTTCCAATCTTGAGAAAAGGTGGAACCTACAAAGATCAAAATACTGAGTAATACTAAACCTGAAACCACACTCTTTTTCATACCTTACTCCTCCTTTCCCTGTGAATTTATTGTTAAAGAGAGAGTATCATATTTTTGTGGGATGTGTCAAAAGAATCATTTAAAAGGCTCAGTCCGAATTATTTTTGCGCCATCACCTCGTAAACTTGAACACTACTTTCACTATAAAGAGCTTTGATCTTAGGAGATAGGGCCTTATGGTCTTCAGATTCCCTCCAGGCCGCCGCTGTCTCCAAGGACTGAAAACGAATGGCCATCTGATAGATGGATTCCTTTTCGTGTTCTTTTAGAAGGCTCACAGAAACAAAACCTGGCTGTCTGGACATCGCCACACTGTATTCCTCAATAAAAAGCCTCTCAAAGTCCTTTTCCTTTCCAGGAATGACCTTAAACGTGACATGCCTCTCAATCATAGAACCCTTCCTCCTTCTTTATTAAGAAATACAACTCTTTTTTCTTTGTCAGATTGTCTAATAGCATCTAAAACCACCATTGTTTTTAGGACTTCTTCTCCCGAGGCATTAGGAGTCCGATTGTTTTTTATTGCTTCAATAAATTCCGTAAGTTGAAGAGTATAATTGGAAGGGATTTGATCTCCCGAATATACTCTCTTCCCATTGAAATCAAGATGATAACCGAATCCAAACGGCTTTCCCGTTGAATATTCTGTTAACCTCATTACACCCTTTGTTCCAACAAGGATAGCTTCGTGAATCTCTGGAAAAGTACTGAGCGAGAGGTGGACAGAAGCGAGTTCACCTCGATCAAAAAAGAGAAGAAGATCTGCTTCATCCTCCCCTTCCCATAAAGGGTTTCGTTTAGAAGAGAAAGCACAGACTTTTAGAGGCATCTTTTTGATCCAAGTTAGAATGGAGTCAATCGAATGACTTCCCTGAAGAAGGATGACCAATCCCCCTGCCTCTTCAGATTTTTTCCACCAATTCGCAGGAGGAGTTGGAAAATTCACAAGGAAGGAAATTTGGATTCTAAAAAGTTCTCCTATATCCAGAAGATGTTTTTGAAGTTCAAAGACTCCGGAAGAAAACCTTCTACTTTGGCCAACCATCAATATAACGCCGTTCTTTTTCGCCTCTTTAACCATTTCATCAGCCTCTATAGCATTGAGGGCCATTGGCTTTTCCACCAATATATGTTTTTTTGATTTGGCTGCTTGGATAGAAACGGGAGCATGCAAGTGGTTCGGAAGGGCGATGATAACGGCTTCGATGTCCTCACAACCAAGGAGATCTTCATACCGGGTTGTAAATAATTTGGCTCCAAATCGTTCTTTAGCCTCGGCAGCTTTCTTTTCATCTATGTCAGAAACAGCTATGAGTTCAACAATTTCCTTCAAAGATTCAATTGCTGAAAGATGGGCTTGAGCGATTCTCCCACAGCCGATCATTCCTACTTTAACTTTACTCTTCATATTCTATTTTTCCAGAATGAATCGACTTTTATTATTTCAAAAAAAATCTCGGAACCCAAAGACTGATCTGAGGAATGTAGGTGATCAGTCCTAATGGGATTAATAAAGCTACAAGAAAGAGCCAAATGTTTTTACTGATCTTCTCCAATGGTATCTTTGCAATGGCTGAAGCAACAAATAGATTCACCCCAACAGGAGGAGTGGCAAGCCCAATACTTAGATTAACCACCATTACCACACCAAAATGAAGAGGGTCGATTCCCATTGATTTCACAAGAGGAAGCAACACAGGCACAGTAATAATAATCGCGGCAAGGGTTTCCATGAAACAACCTAAGAAGAGAAGAAATAAATTGATCCAGAATAGAACCATATATGGATTCTGGGTGAGAAATCTAATCCCATCCGCCACTTTTTGTGGAATCCCTTCAGCTGCGATGATCCACGAAAAAAGCGAAGCATTGGCCACAATGAGCATAACCCCCCCTGACATAATTCCTGTATCTTTTAGAATGGGCCATAGGTGTTTTGGCTTTAATTCGCGATAAATAAAAAATCCAATCACTAAAGAATAAAAAACTCCCACCCCTGCGGCCTCGGTGGGTGTGAATATACCCGTGAGAATTCCTCCCAAAACTAAAAGGGGCATCATAATAGCGGGAAAGGCATTAATAAATGATTTAAATAAGTTTCTCCATGTAATTTCTACTATCCGAACAGGGTGACTTTGTTTTACTGCATAATATCGGGCGACTCCCATTAAAGCTAATGTAAACATGAATCCCGGTACGAAACCGGCAAGAAAAAGTTCAGCAATAGAAACTTCTGTCATAGCCCCATAGATGACAAAAGCAATGCTTGGAGGAATAATGGGGCCCACAGTGGCTCCAGCAGCCGTTAATGCTGCGGCATATTCAGATTTATAGCCTTCTTTTTCCATCGCAGGAATCATCACCGAACCAATTGCCGATGTATCTGCTGATCCAGCTCCTGTTATCCCTGACGAAAAATCCATGGCTATTAGAGTCACATAACTGAGTCCTCCACGAATTCTTCCAACAAGAATATTAGAGAAGTTGACTATTCGAGGAGTAATTCCGCAAGCATTCATGAGATTCCCTGCAAGAATAAAAAGAGGAACGGAAATGAGTAGAAAAGAATTTAACCCTACAAACATTCTTTGGGGAACTAATACAAGGGGAAGATCGGCCTGAAAAATCGAGATAGCTCCACTGATCCCAAGAACGAACACAATAGGGACGCCAATAAATAAAAGAAAAATAAATATCAGAATGATGATCATCCCTTTTCTCTGTCACCCCATTTTAGAATTGAGTTAAAAGAACCAATAAAAGAGAAAAAGCCCAAGAATCCGAATCCAAGGAAGATTGGAAGATAAACTATTGCCATGGGAATGAGCATCGCTGGGCTAACTGTTTTAGTCTTTATACTGGATTGGATCAAAAGCGTAGAATAAGCAGAGGCCATAAAAGAAAATACCATCATCACGAGGAAACTGAGAAGCTCTACGAAATTCCGAAGTGTTGGGGGAAGGCGATCTTTGATAAAGGCTACGTTAATTAATTCACCTCGTTTTAAAGCAACACTCCCTCCGAAAAAGACTAAATAAATAAAAAGATAAGTGGCTAATTCATTTGACCAATAAAGAGAGAATCCAAGAAAGTATCGGAAAAACACTTCAAGGATTACTGTGGATGTAAATCCAGCCAAAGCGACTCCAACAAATATAGAAAGAGACTTTTCTAACAGAATCCCAATTTGATTTAATTTCGAGACGAATTGGTTCATTCTTTATCCAATGGACTCTCCCCCTCCTTTTATAGGAGGGGGAGAAGAGATCAATCTAATTTTAAAATCTTTTCAACAATCTCTACCCATTCTTTAGGCCATGCCTTGGTATGCTCTGCTCTGACAGGGGCAGTAGCATCAATGAAAGGTTTCATGTCTTTTATATAATTAATTTTTGTTCCCTTAGCTTCCATTTTAGAAAGAGCTTCTTTATCCTGTCGGAGGCATTCATCATCCATAGTTTTTGTCCAAATAGGAACACAATCAAGTATTACTTTCTGATGGTCCGGAGAAAGTTTGTTGAAAGTTTTAAGACTCATTAAGAAGATTCCTCCATTTGAAACGACTGGGAGGTAAGTCACATATTTCTGAACTTCATAGAACTTCATTGCCTCGAGAGTGGCAGGACCATTTTCATTACCATCCACAACTCCAGTCTGGAGTGCTGTATAAAGTTCTCCGAAGGGGAGCGGGACAGGACTCGCACCAAGGGCACGATAGGCATCTTTATGGAGAGGGACCTCCATGGTTCGAATCTTTAATCCCTTAAAATCCTCTATTTTTGTGATAGGCCTGACATTATTCATAGGTACTCGAAATGAAGGACCCGCAATGGAGAGAGGTTTTAAATTTACCCTTTCCCCTTCTTTGATCACTTCTTTAAGGACCCATTCCCCAATGGGTCCATGGGTGACTTTTAAGAAATGTTCAGGTCCTTTAAAAATAAAGGGAAGATTATAGATGTTAAGAACTTTTATGAATGTACCCGTCACACCTAAAGAGGTTGCTTGAAGGTCTATAGTTCCAAGTTGAAGGCCTTCAGTGATATCTCTTTCTCCGCCTAATTGTCCTAATGGAAAAATTTTAACTTCTAACGTTCCTTTAGATTTTTCCTCCACTGCCTTTGCAAATGCTACCCCTGCAATATGATAGGGATAGGTCACTGCATTGGCATGACCATAACGGAGAGTCACCTTCGCTGCAAAAGCAGAGGAAACTAACATTATTGAAACAAACGTTAAAATGAAAAATATGAATAATTTTTTCATCTCTCATCCCTCCTTGTAATTATAATAATCAACGGATGGTAATTAAAAAATACGACTTTTTCTTCCTAATTTGAGACTATATACCACCTCCTTTCTCTAAAATGGAAGGTCTTTTAAATATAACTCCATTTAATTCTATTGATAGAGTTGGATAGAGAACAGGATAAGTGACCATCTCTGGGCCTCTGGAGGTGGCAAGGACCGTATCCTCGGATTTTGTTCCGGTGAGAGATGGATTCCATGTGAAGGGTTGATTCTCCTGAATGATGTCAGGGGTTTTAAAATGGGTTCGATAGTCTCGACCCGTATAACCAATAGATCCTCCCTGATGGTGAAGCTTCCATTCTTCGGGGTATCCTCTTTCTTTATAGGCCTCGATTCCTTTTTGAAGCACTTCCTTAGCTGGAATCCCAGGGCGAGTATGGACCATAAACGTACAATCAATAAAGACATTGGCCTCATACTTTTCTTTCAATTCGTCAGGTAATTTTCCAAAATAGACAAAACGAGTCAGTGATACGATGAGCCCCCATTTTCGTGCATTGACCGATACCATCAGATATCTATCAATCTTTCGTTCTGTGGGAATAGGATGTCTAAATTTAAAGATTCGATCGTCTGCGGCTGACATCAACGTGATGGGATCGATTCGGTCTTTCCAAAGTTCCAGACAAAGCCTTCCTACAACTTCGGACTCCTTTTCTCCTCTTTTTGTTTCCATCATTGTCTTTTCTAAGGCTTCGGAAACCCTTTTCCCTAACCAACGATATCGTTCTATTTCCTCTGGAGTCAATGAATACCTGAGCCTGGCAATCTCTTCGGTTAATACGGTCGTGTTAGGAAAAGGAGCATCACTTCCAATCGGCCCATCCCCCATCAACTCTTTGAGGATAGAGGTTTCTTGATCTTCATACCACGGAAAGATTTTGAATATAAATCCCTGTTTCTCTAAAGCCTCTTCTTCCATCATGCGAGGGGATTCAATATTATTTGAGATCACAAATTTCGAATCTTCAGTAATCAAGAGGGAGGTAGCCCCAAATTCTGTTGTGATGCCAACGAGATTGAGGCCACCACAGGTCATCCAAGAGAAGTTGGCCTGGCGCTTAAGAAGAAGCGCCTTTAGACCTTTTGATTTTAAAAATTCTCGGACTCGTCTCTCTTTTTCCCTGATCTCCTCGCTCAGTCCCATTGGGTTACCTCTTCAAATCGGAAATACTGGAATACTGGAATAATGGGGAAAAGCACCAAATTATTTTGAGAATTTACTTTTCAATCCTTCCAACCTTCCAACATTCCATTATTCCAATCTTCCATTATTCCTCTTGAATACTATTGAGCCAATACTTCCGCCCAGGTGGTGACTGTCCACTGAGTCTTAAAGAGCTCTTCGACAGCAGGTTTCGCCTTTTCTCTAAAAGAATTGGCATCCGGAATCACCACCTGCATCCCCTGTCTCTGGAGATCTACCAAAATGGCTGCCTCTCCAGTCTTGATCTTGTTGTTAGCCCATTCCTCTGTCTCTTTGCCGGCCTTGACAAAGAGGTCTTGATCTGCTTTGGAAAGTTTATCGAAGAAGGGTTTATGAATCAGAATCCCAGCGGTCTGAACGAGATGATTGGTGATGATCAAATGGCTTTGAACCTCGTAGAGTTTGAAGGATTGGATCTGAGGGAGATCCCCTTCTGAGGCTTCGGCTTTGCCCGTCTTAAGGGAGTTATAAAGTTCGGGCAGTGGTACTGCTACCGGGTCAGTACCGATTGCCTTCCAGACTGCCATCCAGCTGGGGATAGGAGGAAGGCGAAGTTTCAGATTATATACATCGGCTGGTGTGTAAATAGGTTTTTTCGCTGTGGTCTGTCTGAGCCCTCGATAAATGGTGGCTAAATATTTGAGGTCGTTCTTTTCGAGTTGAGCCTGTGCATCGTTGCCGAGCTTACCCTTCCATACTCGCGTATAGTGATCAAAATCTCTCATGACGTAGGGGCCTGTAAAGAAGTAATATGGAGGCGCATAATATTCCAGGAAAGCTGTCCCATTGGCCTGCATTTCAATTTCACCGTTTCTGTTCATCTTGTTGATGTCGATTTCACTCTTGGTTCCCGCATCGATCTTTACCTCGATTCGGCCTCCACTCCCTTTCTCAACAAGTTCTTTAAACTTTTCAGCAGCCTCTACAACAATCCCTCCCTTAAACGGACTTGCAATACGAATGGTGATTTCTGCCGAAATAGCTTTCGTTGTACCTAAAAATAGGGAACAGAAAGACACTACTAACATCCCCACGATGATTCTTAATTTAATTTTTTTCATCTCTTTTCCCTCCTTTCCCCCTTATTTTTTAATCTCTTTAATCAATTTCCCATAGAATTCATGATCATGGACCATCAACTTTCCAAAGGCCTCAGGTCCAAGATAGGAGAGATTGATTGCCATATCTTTAGCCGTTTTTTGAAAAGCAGGATCTTCCATCCCTAATTTAAAGGCATCATGAAGCTTCTTAATCACGTCGGGAGGAGTCCCCTTTGGAGCCACCAATCCTCGCCACATTCCCATCACAAAGTCAATTCCCTGCTCCTTGACAGTGGGGACCTCAGGGAACAATTCCAAGCGTTTCTCAGCAAAAAGGGCAATGATTCGGAGTTTTCCAGCCTTTACGTGTTCTATTCCCTCTGGAGGAGAGACCGAGACAGCATTGATATGCCCCCCTAAAAGAGCTGTAACAGAGGGTCCTCCTCCTGAAAACGGAATGTGATTAAATTTCACCCCAGCAGCTTTCTCAAAGGCGAGGGCTACAAGGTGGACTCCCCCTCCTGCCCCAGAATTTCCTACTGCAATCATATTTGGGTTGTTCTTAGCAAAATCAAGAAATTCTTTTAAGGATTTCCAAGGGGCATCTGCCCTGATTAAAAACATAGAGGGGTCACTGACTACATTGAGAATAGGTTCGAAATCGCGATATGTGTAAACGGTGGAAACTTGATGTGGAAGAATGGTTAATGGAGTTACTGCAGAGGTGAGGGTATACCCATCAGGCTTAGCCTTAGCCCCTTCTGTATACCCCACCGCACTTCCTCCGCCGGGTCTATTAACTACCACCACAGGTTTACCAAGATGTTTGCTCGCGTAGGGGGCTAATGCACGAAAAATAAGATCCGTTGCTCCACCCGCAGCCCAAGGGATAATGATTTGAACTTCCTTGGTAGGAAATTCAGCCGCAAAAAGGGGTGTACTTATGAAAACAAATAAACTTAAAACTAATCCAATCACTACTTTTTTTAACATATCCCTACCTCCTTTCGAATTTGAATTTTTACCTTAAACCCTTAACCTTTCACCTTCTCTCTGTTACCCTCACCCCCTTTCTTTTTAAAAACCATTCGGATGACAGGAATGGTAAGGAAAACCCCTGCGGCAAGCAAAAAGGCCATGGAAATAGGACGATTGACAAAGACTCCGAAATCCCCATGAGAGAGCATCAAAGATTGTCTAAAGGCTACCTCCAACTTTGGACCCAATACCAGGGCTAAAAGTAAAGGAGCACCTTCATAGGCCCATTTTCTCATCAAAAATCCAAGAGCACCAAAAAGGAGCATCATCCAGATGTCAAAGATGGAATTGTTAACCGTATACATTCCTGTCATACAGAAGAGAATGATTAAAGGGAGAAGAATTCTTTTGGGAATCCTAAGAATATTGGCAAAGAAAGGAACGAAAGGAAGGTTGAGAAGCAGGAGGATGAAGTTACCAATATACATACTTGCGATGACACCCCAGAAAAGTTCAGGATGTTGACTGATGAGTAAGGGTCCTGGAGATACTCCATGGATAAGGAAGGCTCCAAGCATGATGGCTGTGACCGGGCCGAAAGGAATTCCCAAGACAAAAAGAGGGATAAAAGCTGATTGACAGGAAGAATTGTTTGCGGATTCAGGTCCTGCTACTCCTTCAATTGCGCCCTTTCCGAATTCTTCCGGATGCTTAGAAATCTTTCTTTCAATCATATAGGAGGAGTAGGTCGCAATCACCGGTGCAGGTCCAGGGACAAGTCCTATCCCAAACCCAATTCCTGCTCCTCTGAGAATGGCTCCGATCGATCTTTTTAGATCCTGGAGACTTGGATAGAGATCCCGAAATCGAGGGACGATCACTCTTTGGTCCAATAGCTCTTTGGGTTGATGAACATTAATGAGGACCTCCCCAATTCCAAAAAGTCCGATGGCCACAGCCACAAATTCAATTCCTCCTAAAAGAGAGACGGACCCAAAGCTGAAACGGGTGTCTCCTGTTACAGGATCCAACCCAATTGTTCCGATAATCAAACCGATAGTAGCCATCATCAGGGCTTTGAGAAGGGATGTTCCTGTTACGTTACTGAGGACAATGAATCCAAAAATCATTAACGAAAAATATTCCGGAGGGCCAAAAGCCAGGGCAGCTTGGGCTAAAGGAGGGGCCAGGAAGACCAATCCGAAAATACCAAGGGTACCTGCAATGAAAGACCCGATAGCAGCGATCGCCAATGCTGGTCCAGCCCTTCCTTTCTGGGCCATCTGATAACCATCGATACATGTAATTACAGAAGCGGTCTCTCCAGGGACATTAAGGAGAATGGATGTGGTGGAGCCGCCATACATCGCTCCATAATAAATGCCGGCCAGCATGATGATGGCAGAGGTCGCATTTAGACCAAAGGTGGCAGGAATAAGAAGAGCGATTCCGGCGATCGGTCCGATTCCTGGGAGCACTCCGATCAATGTGCCTACAATGGCCCCAATTAAACAGTAAAAAAGATTATGGATCGCGGTAGCAATTCCAAATCCATTTGCCAGATTTTGAAGAGATTCAAGCATCAAAATGACCTCCGATCCTCAGCGGTTCCATTCCCTATAGTCCTAACCATCCTTTGGGAAGCGGAATCTTTAGCCATTGAACGAATAAGAAGTAGGAGACCAGCCCTGTAACAAGGGAGAGAAGAAAAATAAAGCCCCAATTTTTTGTCCCCAAGATTCTTAAAAGGGAGATCATCAATAGAAAAGAAATAAGAGGGTATCCTAACTGTTTGAAAAAGGCGGTTGCTAAAACCATTGTCCCAAAGAAAAGGATAAGCTGGGCTGGAAATAGCTCGGCTAAGGAAAACCCTCTTTCCCTTAACTCGATTTTTTTATTCTTAAAAACCAGATTTAAAATAAAGAGGGTTGATAAAACCATCAGCAAAATTCCCAAGAGCAAAGGAAACATCCCCGTTCCTGGCATTCGGAAGTTTCCTATGGGCATTCTTAAAGATAGGAAAGTCGTCACGGCTCCAAAGATAAAAATCACCATTCCACCGATGATTTCATCTCGATTCAATATCGCCTCTCCTTTAATCTAATCCATTAATGCTCCGCCGTTAACATCCAGGATCTCACCCGTAATGAAGGAGGCTTCATCAGAGACTAAGAAAAGAACGGCCTCAGCGACATCTTCCGGTTTTCCAAGACGTCCGAGAGGGATGGAGGCGATGATCTCCCTTCGCCTCTCCTCTGACCACTGAGCACTCATCTCGGTTTCAATGGCATGGGGGGCGACGCCATTCACATTGATCCCATAGGGAGCCAATTGTCTTGCCAGGGTTTTGGTTAAGGCATCGATACCTGCTTTTGAAGGACCATAGCCAGGGGCAGATGTGATGTCTCCCATCTTTCCGGCTATCGAAGAGATGTTGACAATCTTTCCGTATCCCTGTTGTTTCATGATTCCAAAGACGGCCTTACAGCAATTAAACGTTCCTTTTAGATTCACCTCAATGACCCGATCCCAATCTTCTTCGGTAACCGTTTCAATCGTCCCTCTTCTGATAATGCCTGCATTGTTAACCAAGATATCGACCCGACCAAATGCTTCCTGAACCTGATTGACCATCTCTTTTACCTGAGGACTTTGGGTGATATCACAGGGTAGAGAAAGGGCTTCGCCTTTGTTCTTCGAAATCTCATCTTTTACAAGGTCTAATTGATCTCTATCCACATCGACTAGGGCTACCTTGGCTCCTTCTCGAGCAAAGGTCAAGACAATGGCCTTTCCGATTCCCCTTGCTGCTCCGGTTACAATGGCTACCCGGTTTTTCAGCTTCATTGGTTTTATCCCTCAAGAGTTTTGTTCATCCCTTTCCAAATATCAAGTTGGGCAAAAATAACACGAGTTGCGGAAAGAAGACGAGTAAAAGATCCACACCCAATATCGCTAAAATAAAAGGGATCGATTCTCTCGTGTATTTTTCTAAAGGACAATCGAGGATGGAACAGACCGTATACATAGAGACTCCGACTGGAGGGGTAACCAATCCCAACACGATCACGAGCATGAAAACAAGTCCGAAGTGGACCGGATCCACACCCACCTCGCTGACCAATGGAAGAAGGATGGCTGTAAAGAGGAGGATGATGGCGGTACTGTCAATAAACATCCCTGCCACAAAAAGTGCACCAATAAGGAGTAAGAGCAAAAGATAGGGGTTATTGGTTATGCCTAACATAAACGTAGAGAATTTATCTCCTATCCTTTCATAAGCAAGGCCATAACCAAATGTGCCTGAGAAGGCGATGATGGACATAATGGAGCCGATATCAACAATGGTATGCTCAAGGGTTCTTTTGAATCTTTCCCATGTAAAACCCTTATAGAAGAAGGCCCCAACAATAAAGGCGTAAACTCCCGCAAAAGCCCCCGCCTCTGTCGGAGTAAAAAGCCCAAATCTGATTCCACCAATTAATGCAAAGGGGAAGAGAAAGGCCCAAAAACTCTCCATTAATGCCAACAGGACTTCTTTCAAAGAAGGTCTCTCTCTTTCAGGAAGATATCCTTTTTTCTTTGAGGAAACGGACACAGCAATCATGAGGGCTGCCATCATCATAAGACCAGGGATGATTCCTCCTGCAAAGAGTCTTCCGATTGAAACCTGACCGATGGTTCCATATAGAATCAATCCAATGCTTGGAGGAATGATAGGAGTAATACAGGCCGTAATCGTTGTCACGGCACTCGTATAGCCCTTTGAAAAGCCCTTTTTGATCATCTCGACACCGAGGAGTCGGGCCTCCATCGCCGCATCGGCAATAGCGGAGCCTGAGACTCCACCCATCAAGGTGCTAAGGACCACATTTACTTGGGCAAGACCCCCACGCATATGGCCCGCGAGGACCCCGGCGAGTTTGATTAGTCTGAAGGTAATCCCCGTTTCGTTCATTAGATTGGCTGCGAAGATAAAGAGAGGGATGGCGAGCAATGGAAAGTTTTGTGTTTGGGAGAGAGGAAGCTGGATGATCATGGTAAAGGGAAGTTGAGGGTTCTGAAGAAAGAAGACCGTTCCAGCAATCCCGATAGCAAAGGCTACCGGCATTCCTATTAAAAGAAAAAGAAAGAATAAAATAAAAGCCCAAAGCATTCTTCCAATTCTCCTCTCCCTAAAAAAGGAGAAGATCTTATTTCCTTTCCTGTTTCGGGAAGATTGCTCTGATTTTCTTGAGGGTAGTGATCACCATCAGTGTCCCTGCAATAGGCACACTGATCGTCACCCACGAATAGCTGAATCCTGGAATCCCCTGAAACTGTCGGAATCGAGTGGTATAGGAGAGCTTTGCGCCATACCCGATAAGAGCTAGTAAGAAGATAAGGATGATAAAGAGATTGATGAGTTCGATTGAATTTCTATATTTCTCAGGTAGCCTCTTGATTAGGAATTCAACATTCATCAATTTATTATTTCTCATCGCTACATCGACACCCAGAAAAGTGCACCATGCAAAAAGGCAAACCGCCATATCCACGGACCAGTTAATGGGGTAGCCCATATATCGTGTCACTGCGGCGACGAAGACAAGCCCAATGAGGAATAATAAAAAAATTTTAATTAAAAAAGTTTCCCCTTTACAGATATACTCATATATCTTTTTCACGATTCACTCCCCTCGCTCCATTCAAACGTGTCTCCCGAGCCCAATGATAAAGTCAGCCCCTCCGAAAGAAGAGGGGCTGACTTATCCTCTTTACTTCTTAAACCCCAGCTCCTTATGAACCTTATCTTTTACATCGGCAATTTTTAAAACCTCATAGGCTTTTTCACCGGCTTTCCTGAAAGCGGCAATATCGACTTTATCCACCACGACCATCCCTCTCTTGATGAGGTCCTCCTTTACTCTTTGTTCACTCTCGATGATCGATCTGGAGGTTTCCAATCCGGCCTTGTCACATTCCTCGACGAGGATTTTTTGATACTCTGGAGGAAGCGCGTTAAACCATTTTGCACTGATGACCTCAAAATTGATTAGCATGATATGTCCGGTCTCGGTGATATACTTTAGCACTTCATAGAAACGTCCGGCGGGGATATTGTTATAAACTAGTTCTACACCATCTACCACCTTTTGTTGAAGGGCTGGATACATCTCTCCAAAAGCAAGAGCCACAGGGGTAGCACCAAGGGCACGTACAGATTCCTGCCAGATGGGTGCAGGAGGAGTTCTAATGCGTAGCCCCTTTAAGTCCTCAGGAGACCTGACAGGTTTGTTCGTAAAGAAATGTCTATAACCCTGGACCCAACTGAAGGATAGAACTTTAAAACCGAATTTGTTAGCCAATTCGTCAAGCCATGCCTGAACCGTAGGCATCTTCTTTAACCTTTCCACTCCGCCAAGAGTTTCTATAAAATAAGGGCCATTCATAACGGCTATCCCAGGAACATACATTCCCATCCGGGCCGAATCAGTATTCTGGCCCAAATTGGCACCTGCCCTGATTTGCTCCAGGATGTCTTCTTCAACACCAAGCTGGGCACTGGGGAAAACCTCTATTTTAAGTCCCCCTTTCGTCTTTTCCTCTACTGCCTTTGCCCATTTTAGAAATCCAGCGTGATAAGGCTCTTTGGGGCTTAGCACATGGTTAAATTTTAAGAGATATTTGGGTTGAGCCAGAGTCCAGGTTGTAAAAAAGGTGATAAGAAGGATAATTGAGATTCCACCCACCCATAAAAACTTTTTAAAATTTTTCATTTTTTACCTCCTCTTCTATTTGTGCAAAAAATTTTTCTTCAAACTCAACACTTAAGATCGAACATTTCACTTTCTCTCCTGATAACCCAATCGTTTAGAAATCTTTGAGGCCGTCTCCATCACCTCCTTCCTTAAGGTTTCCTGGATCACTTTTTTTGTTATCCTGAAAGCTGGCCCTGAGATACTGATTGCCGCTACAGGTTTCCCGTTTTCATTCAATACGGGTGCAGCCACACACCGAATTCCCCTTTCATTTTCCTCATCGTCCACGGCATATCCCTGAGCTCTTATGGTTTTGAGATGGGCTTTCAGGACTTGAGGGTCTGTAATGGTGTTCTCGGTTCTTTTTGGGAGGCCTTTTTCTTTAATAATTCGATCCAATTCCTCTTCTGGAAGATAAGAGAGAAGAACCTTTCCTACAGCACAACTGTGAGCAGGGTTACGAAGGCCTATTCTGGAAGCCATTTTAAGTCCACTGGGATTATGGTTGAACTCTACTTTCTCGATATAGACAATCTCATCTCGATCGAGAAAGACCATATGCACCGTCTCTTTGGTTCGCTCAGCAAGATCTCTTAAAAAAGGTTCTGCCTCTTTTCGAAGATCCAGTTGACTGAGCAGAAGATTTCCGAGTTCTACCAGTTTCAACCCTAAAAAATAATTTCTGGTCTTGGGATCTTGACGCACGTAACCAAAATAAGAAAGGGAAGAAAGAAGACGATGGATCGTTCCTTTAGGAAGATGGATCTTTGGGGAAAGTTCCCGGATACTCATTCCATTTGGGTTCTGCCCCAAAGCCTCGAGGATGGAGGAGACTCGCTTAATGGTTTGGACAAGATTGCTTGGTTTATTTAAAGGGTTTGAGCTCATTATAATTGTTTCGTAATATGAAACGTTGTTTCATTATTCTAATAAATTAATTAACCATTTGTCAAGAATTTTTCTATTCTCTAATCTTTTATTCGGAAACAAAGATTCCTATTCTCACATTCCATTGATTCTCTGTTAAGATTTAAAAAAAAATAAGTAGCCGGAAAGAGATTTGAAAAAATTTAAGAGATCCATTATTTAGAATTTACTTTTTCTAAAAACAGTTATCTTATTCAGTTAAGAGGGATGAAGGGGGCAGAGAAACATGGAAAAGAAAGAATTTAAATTTTTACTCTACGAAGATATGCATGAGGTTGGAAAGTCCCTGTTGAGGGCAAAAGGAGAGCTCATTTTTGCAAAATCTTTCGATGAAGATGCCCTTATAGATGAGGTTAAAGAGATAGACGCAATTATTATTCGGGCTAATGGAAAGGTGACCCGTAAGATGATCGAAGCTGCTTCAAAATTAAAGGTGATTGGGCGACATGGTGTTGGAGTGGAAAATATTGATTTAGAGGCCGCCACTGAGAAAGGGATATGGGTCGTTAATACCCCAGAGGCGAACGATCTCTCGGTGGCAGAACACTTCTTTGGACTGGCCCTGATGCTTTCAAAGAAGTTAAAGAAGGCCGATATCGCCTTGCGGGAAGGAAGGTGGGAGGCCCGGTATGAGTATATTGGGAATGAGCTCCATGGGAAGACCCTGGGGATTTTAGGTTTTGGTCGGATCGGGAAGGCGATCGGGCGGATAGGATATAAAGGTTTTGATATGAAAGTCCTCTACTACGATGTGATTCGATATGAGGAGGTTGAGAAGGAGATTGAGGCTGAAAAAGTGGCCCTGGAGGAACTTCTGGCCAGATCGGATTTCATCTCCATAAATCTTCCCATGCTCCCTGAAACCAGAGGCCTCATTAAAGAAGAAGAATTTCTTAAAATGAAGCCGACGGCCTATATTATCAATCTGGCGAGAGGTCCTATCTGGGATGAGAAGGCTCTTTATAAGGTCCTGAGAGAAGGAAGGATTGCTGGAGCAGGATCGGATGTGTATGAGGCGGAACCCACTCCAAAGGATAATCCTTTATTTGAATTAGATAACTTTATTGGTACACCCCATATGGCTGCCCATACGGATGAGGCCTTGAGGAGGATGAGTTTAGTCGCTGAAGATATCCTTCGAGTGTTGGAAGGGAAGATTCCAAATCATCCTGTGAATCGACCTAATTTATAAAAACCATTGGAGCCAAAACCTCTTCGGCGTCGGCATCGAGCACTCACGGAATTGAGAGGGTAATTCATCCCAGTAATCCCATATTCTTTAAAATTTCTTTTAGTTCTTCCTTAGCCTTTGGGGTGATCGCTCCAATTGGAGCGATTCCAACCCCTGCTTCAATCCCGATGAGATTGAGGGCTTCCTTGATCACCACAGGAAAGGTTCCTAAATCAAAGGCCAATCGAAGAGGAGCCAATCGAAATTGGGCCGAAAGGGCCCTGGGATGATCTCCTGCCATAAAGGCCTCGTAAATCTCGACAATCAATTTGGGGGCTACATTGGCCGTAGCCGCAATGGCTCCTTTTCCCCCATAGCAGAGTGTCCCATAGATCAATGTATCTCGGCCTGCAAGGACAGAAAATCTCTCTCCGGTTCTTCGGATATATTCGGCGGTAAGCGTGAGATCACCCGAAGAATCCTTAATCCCGATAATGTTCTCGACTTGGGAAGCTCGGACCACAAAATCAGCGGAGAGGTTAATCCCCGTTCGGGCCGGATTGTTATAAAGAAGGAGGGGAAGTCGGGTGGATTTGGCAATGGAGGTGTAATACCCCATTAACTCTTCGTCATTGGGTCTGATAAAATAAGGAGTAATGACAGAGACAGCATTGGCTCCAGCCGATTCAGCCATTTGAGTCAAAGCGATGGCCTCTCGTGTGGTCACCGCCCCTGTCCCTACATACACCGGCACCCGACCATTGGTTTCATCGATGACCATCTCGACCACCTTTTTCTTTTCTTCAAAAGTCAGGGCGTAGAATTCCCCCTGACTTCCTATGGGAAAGAGACCATGAACCCCGCCTTCAATAAGATAGTTCGTCAGCTTCCGGAGAGCCGATTCATTGACCCTTCCCTCTCTGGTGATTGGCGTAACCATAGCCGGAATGATTCCTTTAGGTTGAAAGTCCACTTTTTTCTCCTCTTTTTAATAGAATTAACTCATTCCAAATCCCCTCTTCTTTTTAAAGCTGAAAAACAGCATTAAAAAGAGAAGAACCATTAACCCTATACCGATCGGTCGAGCCAGCATAGCCAGGGGATCATTCATATAGGTGAGCAAAGCCCTTCTCAAAGAGGTATCGGCTATATTTCCTATAAGGATTCCCAACACCATAGGTGCGACAGGGATTCCCTTTACCTTCATGATATATCCCACTAATCCAAAGGCGAAAGCACTGATCACGTCAAAATGGGTAAACCCAGAACCCCAGGCCCCCAGAATAGACATGGCTGTGGCAATGGGAAGGATAATCTCTCTACGAATCGATAACAATCGAATCACATAGCTTGAAAGCAACAAGCCTGCCAGTATGATCATAATGGCGGATAACCAGAAGAGAAGGACAATAAAGGTGACAAATCCGGGTCTTTCTATCATGAGCATTGGACCTGGCCTTATTCCATAGATAAAGAGCGCAGCAAGGAGAATGGCCGTAGGCCCACTTCCTGGAATTCCCAATACGAGGGTGGGAATTAAAGCGCCTCCGGAGGTAGCATTATTAGCCACTTCAGCGGCAATGACTCCTTCAAAACTCCCTTTTCCAAACGCCTCTTTTTTCTTAGAGGCACGGTAAGCAAAATCATAAGAGACCCAGCAAGAAGCTGATTCTCCAATTCCTGGAATACATCCGATCCCAATGCCTATAAGCGCTGAGCGGATAATGTTTTTCACATTTTTTTTGAGGATTCCGAATGGGATAATAGCTCTTCCAGGTTTTCCTGCCAACTGGTAAGGGACCTTCTCTTTTAGGACCACTAAGACTTCCGAGATTCCAAAAAGCCCTATAAGGGCAGGGACAAAATTAAATCCCCTGATGAGGACTTCATGATACGCAAAACGAGGATAGGCCCAGATCTCCTCCATTCCCACCATTGCGATCAATAGCCCTAAAATCCCAGAAATCCAGCCCTTGATGACTTCTTTTCCTGCTAATGAACCACAAACTAATACCCCGGCCATACAGGCCAGAAAAACCTCCCAATCCCCAAATTTAAGGGCAATGAGAAATATAAAAGGCAATGAGAGAAGGGTGAAAAGTTCTCCCAGAAGCTCTCCGATCCCTGAGGCGATGGTCACTGCACCGATGGCTTCTCTCGCTCTTCCCATCTTTGCCAAAGGGAAACCATCCAAACAGGTTGCTGCCGCAGCAGGGGTCCCTGGAATGTTCATCATCGTAGCAGTAATGCCCCCTGAGAATATGGCTCCGGTATAGATCGCTATAAGAAGAGCGAGTCCCCATTCCATAGGAATGCGAAAGGCAAAACCCAACATCAAAGACATACCCATGACTGCAGTCAACCCAGGGGTGACTCCCACAAATATCCCTAACATGGTTCCAAGCAGCTCCATCCCTATAATTGATGGAGAAAATACGACCAGCGCCATATTCGGTATCATTCCCCATTCTTTCAATATGAAATCCCAATTCATTATTCAATTCCCTATGGAAGGGGCATATCAAATATCCATGGGGTAACGAATCCTACAAGGAGTGAAGCCCCAATGGAGAGAAGGAGGATTTCCCATAGTCTTCCTGCCTTCAAATAAAGAAAGATCCCAAAGAAGTAGATGAAATTTATGAGTAAAAAGGGGATCGTTCCTGTAAGGATTACATAAATAGCTGTCCATCCAGCGATGATCAAAAATCGCCGAGATTCGACTCCTTCTTTTATCTTTTGAAATAATGAAACAATCCCCGTAGGTGCATTTGAATTCAATGAAAGGATGATGAGGGAAAAGGAGAGCCCAAGAAGGATCAACCCAAGAATTAAAGGGAGAAAACCGGGGCCCATGAAAAAGCCCCATCTTCCCTTTTGGGGCATTCTTATCGATTCGAAGATGATAAAGATTGAAAGGGCGAGCAGGACCAACCCAATTATAAAATCTCCAGCGGCTGATTCTTGATTCTTTTTATTTTTGACTTCGCTTGGATCCTTTTTATCCACTCTTATTCTCTATGTATCTGTGCGCAAATGGAATGTCTCTTATATAGAGATAGAGGAAGTCAAATAAGGAAACAAGGGAGGACCTACTATTTCCCTTTATACTCTTTAAACATTTTTTCGACCTTTTCAGGCCATGGCCGCACTGTTTTTGCCCTCTCATGAGGGGGCCATTTCCACTCCTCTATTTTTGGGATTCCGAGTGTTGAAGGATCTACCGGAGCGATTCCTCCCTCAAAAAGTGGCCAGCTCCTGGCGCTCTCTATTTTTGACATCATTTTATCGCTCTCTACTCCCATAAGCGGATCGATGAACATGGCCCTTTCTTTGACCGTGGTCTTCTTAAAGCTCTCCTGCTCTATCGCAAAAAGGAACGCATCGGCAATCTTAACCACGATCTCTTCTGGCGTATCTCGGTGAATATAGAGTCCAAAAAAGGGATTGATAGGAATATTCGCGGCAACTTTCGGGAATACCTCTGTAATTGGTCTGAAATTTACCCCTTCAAATGAAATGGGTTTGTCATAAAGATTAGCAAGGGGTCTGATCAACTTTGCAGCCGCATAATCGATTATATCCCCCATGCTCACCGAAGCGAATTGGATATCCCCGGCAAGCAAGAATTTCCCCGCTTCTCTCCCTCCTTTATAAGGAATGACGATGGCTTTTCCCTTCAACCCAGCCTCCTTTAAGACCAAATCCCCGAATATCTCACCATTACTCCCTGCCCCAGGATGTCCATATTTGAGTTTTCCAGGTTTCGCTTTGATCTCTTCAAGAAGTTCTTCGATTGTCTTCCAGGGCGCATCGTATTTAACATAGATGGTTGTAGGAGTCGTATTGCTCAAAAAGGCATAAAAATTCGTCCAGCTTATAGGAGCATGTTTCAGGACAGGCCATGTGCCATGCACTGCAGCTCCGCCAAACCAGCTATACCCATCAGCGGGAGATTTTGCCACATGGGTCGCACCGATAGAACCCAACGCTCCCAACATATTGGTGACCGTAATTTTTACCCCCAACTTTTTTTCCATCTCTAAGGCAAGGGAGCGGCTCGCTATATCAGAGGTTCCTCCTGCAGCCCATCCGCAGTAGACCGTGATAGCCTTTTCAGGCCATCCAGCGCTGGATTGACCTATCCCAAAGGAAAAAACTAAGAAAAGACCGATTGTAATCAATGCTAAATTTTTCATAGGACCTCCCTCCTTAAATCCATTTAATAGAAATTTAAAAAAAACCATTCACCCCTTTCCTATTCCCGATGAGAGAGGATTAATGGGAAAGGGATTTTCATGGTTCTTGGGTGATAAAACGCTCAGGGGAAGTTACCTTTGGATTCAATTTTATACCTGAGTCATTAGCAAAGTCAACTTTTTCGTATTCCCTCGCTCAGAAGTTGGGAATAAGCCCGAGAGGGGTATTGGAAGCATTCTATGGGTTTCGGAAATCCTCCTGTCGGGCTTAAATTTATTTCCATCCTTCAGTGAGGGGTTACACTTTTTCTCTTTTTTGGATTTCTTATCATGTAGGATCGATATATTATTTCGAATCACCTATCAGGAATGGATTTAATTATAGGTAAAGTGAGGAGTCCATCCGGGATTAAAACTACCCTCGCCTTTGGATTCTTCTCTAATTCTCGATTTAAGGCCTCTTGAAGCGTTGGAGCAGACTCGAGATACAATTCTTTCAATGCCCCTTCAGGAAGAAGACAATCCGTAATCACCATTCTTGCCTGTTTTAAAATCCGAGCAAGAATCAACGCCTTCTGTTCTCCTGGAGCAAAACCCTCCTCCCGAGAGATGGCAATGACCTCCTCCACATATTGGGCTCGTTTCATAATATTACAATATCCCGGATGACCACAGCCATCTTCACAGGGAGCTGGAATGAGAATCACCCCTCCCTGAGTGACTACAGGTTTCGGTCCGAAAACGACGACATTAGCTGCCCGAGTGGCCTGATAGAGATCTCGACTTTTAGGATAGCTTACTCCACTTACGACAATCTCTCCTGGCTCTTCGATCTCGACTTCATAGAGTTTTCGGGCAACCTTGACCCCTTCGTTAAAAGCCTCTATTGGATCTCCTGCCACCACTTTCACAACCTCTTTTTTCCCTGTTTGAACCACGTTCACAATGAAGTGGAGTCCAAGGGCAGACGCTGCCTCCATGAGGAATGTTCTGAAACGATTCCCCTCAACGACTCCCAATCGGGTCTCTTCCATCATAGAATAATTATGGGTTGCCGCAATGGTCTCCTCCCCCGCAACGCCTACAGCAAGGCTCTTCACCCCACCGCTATACCCTGCAAAAAGGTGGGTTTCAATGACTCCTGTAGCAATTCGAATATCAGCCTCCACGACCCTTCGATTGAAAGTCAGGGGAATTCCACCTTCCGTCATTCCTAAATCGATCAATTCGTTTTGGTTGTAGGCGTCATGATTGACAAAGGAAATTTCATCCACCACTTCCCCGAATTTCTCTTTCAATTCCTCATAGGTATTGGGTCGATGGGTTCCTGTAGCCACGACTGCAGTGATCTCTTTCTTTTTGATTCCACCCTCTTCGAGTTCTTTAATCAGGAGGGGAAGAATAGTCTCTTCGGGAAGTTTCCGGGTAATATCCGTCACAATGATGGCAACCCTTTGTCTTGGCCTGACGAGATTTTTTAGCCGAGGAGAACCGATGGGATGCTCAAGAGCTTCCTCAACCGCCTTTCTCACATTCGGAACAGGAGCTATCTCATGAGAGAGGACCCATTGAACAGATATATGGTCTGGAATCTCAAGATCAACCATCCTTTTCCCACATGGAATAGAATAGCGCTTCATAATTTTCCTAATAATTTACCAGTAAGTACATATCCCGACAATAGCGGGATAATCGTGATTAAGAGGAATATTTGAAATGAAATTAACATCAAAATAGTCCAGAGCGCAAGGGAAGTCAATTTCCCCTTAAGAGACCTCTGAAAAAATCTTCTTTTGATCTGCCTGAGTTCTCCTGCTGAGATTCTTCTTCATAACTCTTTCCAGTTCGAAGAAAAGGATTATTAAGAAAAAAACACTTGACAAAATATTCTGTTTTGTATTAGTATATATCAGTATGAAACGATTAGAGCGGAAGAAGGCCGCCTTATTGAGGGAGATTCAGCGTTGTGCGGGGCTGATGCTTCAGGGGAGTTTAGTTGCCCTTTATCGGAAGTGTGGCAAGAAGGGGTGTCGATGTGAGCGAGGGGAGAAGCATGGTCCTGCGTATTGTCTTTCTTACAAAGAGGGGGGAGTGAGTCAGATGGTTTATATTCCTGCCTCCAGGTTAAAAGAGGTAAGAAAGGCAATGGAGGCTTTTTCGAGGTATTGGGAGCTTGGGGTAAAGTTATCTCGTTTAAATTTAGAGTTAATGGGATTAAGGAGGGGGAGGGATGTTAGGAAGAAGGGATCGGCAGGGTAGGTTTTTTGATCGTTATGTTTATGAGAATCATATTCCTTGGGATCATGAGTTGGTTCGTATTGATCGGGAGGTTGATTTTTCCTTTGTAGAGGAAGAGACGAGGGATCTTTATGAGGAGGGTTTTGGTAGGCCTTCCTGGCCTCCGGAGGTTCTCTTTAGGATGCTTTTTTTGGAGTATTATTCGAATCTTTCGGATGTTCAGGTCTGTGAGCAATGTCGATACAATATGCTTTATCGTTGGTTTGTGGGTTTAGGGATTGGGGAGGCGACTCCGGATGATACGACGTTGGTGGTATTTCGGAGGCGGTTGGGTTGGGAGCGGGTGGAGAGGTTTTTCAAGAGGGTCAATGAGCAGGCCAAGGGGAAGGGGTTATTGGTGGGGCGTTATAAGATTTTGGATGCCACGCATGTGATTGCGAATGTAGCGATTCCCTCCACGGTGGGGCTTTTGAGGCAGGCTCGTAGGAGGGTGTTAAGGGTGATTGGGAAGAAGTATCCCAGGTGTGCAAAGAGGTTGGAGGAGACTTATGGTGAGGGGGATGTGAAGGGGAGGAGGGTGACGGAGGAGGATTTGGTACGTGAGGTTGAGCTGACTCGGGCCTTTTTTTCTGAGGCGAAGGGGAAGTATACGGAGGAGACGGATCGGGTTATTTCAGAGATGGAGGGGATGCTCTATGGGGATGAGAAGATTGTTTCATTAGTGGATCCTGATGCTCGGTGGGGTTATAAGGATGAGGATCATCCTTTTTGTGGGTATAAGGTTCATGTGGGTTGTGATGAGAGTGAGATTGTGACTTCTGTGGATTCTCTTTTGGGTAATGAGAATGAGGGGGCTGTTGAGAATGTAAGGTCTCTTTTAGGGAAGGAGCGGCAGCAGGGGATGGAGTATCGGGCGGTTGTTACCGATTCTCTTTATGATAGTGCTGACAATAGGAGGGTGATTCATGGGGAGAAGACTTCGGATGGGAGGCCTGTTAGGGCCTATATTCCATCTCGGAGGAAGGAGAGGGGTTTGAATCGGTTTCGGTATGATCCAAAGAGGGATTGTGTGATTTGTCCTTTGGGGCAGATCTCTATTGGGAAGAGTCCTCATGAGCAGGGGTATCTTTATTATTTTTCTGTTCAGTGGTGTAGGGATTGTCCTTATCAGGAGGATTGTCCGCCTCTCAATGAGGGGCGGGTGCGGGTCTTTGTGAGTGAGGATTATCGGTTGAAACTTTT
>Ga0101945_1000588_pt1 | contig 55912 bp, 55 predicted proteins | sample DewCreD2012metaG_2_FD_75246 | JGI IMG/M metagenome (GOLD analysis project Ga0101945, IMG submission 75246) | Hot spring sediment bacterial and archeal communities from British Columbia, Canada, to study Microbial Dark Matter (Phase II) - Dewar... ... | reverse complement strand
TCGGGCTCTCCGGCAGCTACGAACTGCCTTACGCAGAGCCACGAGGCAGGAGTCTGACCAGAGGACAGCGTAGTTACCTCCGGGAGCGCTCCCAAAATCAACTAACCTTGGGACACACTCCTGAGGTGCGGGGGATGCCTCAGAAGAACCTAGCGGTAGAGCTCCTCTGCGAACTCCTCGAAGGCGAGATCAAGGTGCGGCGGCGCAAGAATGTGGTCCAGGCGCGGTCGTTCGCGGAGATGCTGGAGCAAGCCATCCGGCGCTACCAGAACCGGGCCGTGGAGGCAGTGCAAGTCATCGAGGAGCTCATTGCCCTAGCCAAGGAGATGCGCGAGGCGGACCGGAGAGGCGAACAACTTGGCCTTTCCGAAGAAGAACTTGCTTTCTACGACGCCCTGGAGACCAACGACAGCGCGGTGCAGGTCCTGGGCGAGCCGACCCTAAAGCAAATCGCGCGGGAGTTGGTAGAGACCGTGCGGCGCAACGTGACCGTCGACTGGGCAGAGCGGGAGAACGTGCGGGCGCACCTGCGGCGTCTGGTGAAGCGCGTGCTGAGAAAATACGGCTACCCGCCGGACAAACAGGAGAAGGCCACCCAGACCGTCCTGGAGCAGGCGGAGGTGCTGTCCGAGCAGTGGGCGCTGGCGGCGTAAGCTACGGTACTGGGCAGCGGAAGGCCGGTGCACTCTCTGGTGAAGCTGTGCCGCTACGAGGTGGCAACAGGGCTGTTGGTAGTGCCAGACGAAGCCTCGGGGCGGGAGCTGGCTTAGAGGTCCCGGAAGAGCGCCTCCAGGTCGACTGCCAGGTCGGGGAGCAGGCGGCTCCGGAGACGGCCCTGGCTCTCGGCCGTTTCGGCCAGCACCAGGCGCTCCCCCTCCAGCACGTAGAGCTCCACCCGCCGCGTGTCCGGGTCGGCGATCCAGTACTCCCGGACCCCAGCCTGGGCGTAGTCGTACCGCTTCTGCCACAGGTCCAGATGGGCCGTGGAAGGCGAGAGGACCTCGACAATCAGGTCCGGAGCCCCTTCCACGTGGGTCTCCCGCAGGCGGTCCGCGTGTTCCCGCAGGACCACCAACAGGTCCGGCTGGTAGACGGTGTCCTCGCGGAGTTTGACGTCGAACGGAGCGTCGTAAACTTCCCCCCGACCTGGCCGGAGGACCGCGTCGACCAGGAGGAGTTGGAAGCGGAGGGAGACCGCCTGATGTTTCCGGGACGGCGACGGACTGGGCATCGGTACACCCCGCACGAGAATCCAGTAGCCGGGCCGGTCCGCAACCCAGCGCCGGAAATCCTCGTACCGCTCGAACCGGACCTCCTCGACGACCGAACGCTCCACCGTCCACCCTCCGGTCGGACCCATTGTACCCTCCCCGGTTTTCCTCGATCCAGGCTGCCGCGCGCCCTGAGCGGTACATCGCGAAGCACAAGATGCCAGGACCCAGGGGAAGTCGTCGGCCGAGGGGAGCGGCCGCGGGGGCGGGGTGGCACAGCTCTCCAGTCGAATCTCCAGTCGAACCCCCAACCCTGGGGAGCTGCGGGCCTGTCCGGAAAACCGCTCCGGCGGACGGCGGAGGTCCCCAGAGACCGGGTTCGCGTCTTCAGGGCTTTGTCAAAGCAGGGGGTGGAGATTGTCCGAGCAGAGGAAGCCCTGGGGGCAGTGGCTGCTGTTCGGCGTCCTCGTGGCGGCGGCCTGGCTGCTGGTGGGGTCGGCGGTGTGGCCGCTGTTCAGCGGTCGGTAGGGGTGCGGCGCGGGCGGAAACGGGAGTGTCCTTGACATACCCTACCGGGTATGGTATAAAGGCGACGAGACCGTGAGGGAGGTGGCGTCATGCGCGGGTGCACGGGGACTGCGGACCGGGTGGTCCGGGTAGTGGTGGGGATCGTGGCCTTGATCCTCGGACTGCAGCAGGGTGGCACGGCCCTGGGCTACGTCTTGTACGGGGTGGCGGCCTTGGGGTTGGTCACCGGGCTGGTGGGCCGTTGCCCGCTCTACGCCCTGCTGGGCGTCCAGACGTGCGGGAAGGCCCGGAGCTGAGGGGAGGCGCCATGGCCGAGTCGGCGGAGGTCGTGCGTGCGCACGTCACCCTGCGGCCCGAGGGGCGGTACCGGTTCCGGGTGGAGATGGACCGGCCCGAGTGGAGCCTGGTGGTGGACGAGCCGCCGCCCCTGGGAGAGGGGGCAGGCCCCAACCCGGCCCGGCTGGTGGCCGCAGCCCTGGGCCACTGCCTCGCCAGCAGCCTGCGCTACTGCCTGGAGCGGTCCCGCGCCGCGGGGGAGGTCTCCGCGGCGGTGGACGTGGAAGTCCGCCGCAACGAACGCGGGCGGTGGCGGGTGGCCCGGGTGGAGGCGCAGCTGGACCTCTCCGGGGTGGACCCCGCGCAGCGGGCCGCGGTGGACCGCTGCCTGGGGCTGTTCGAGGACTTCTGCATCGTGACCGCCAGCGTGCGCCAGGGGATCCCCGTGGACGTGCGGGTGCGGGTGAACGGCCAGCCCGCAGGCCGGGACGCAGCCCAGGAAGCCGCGGTGTGAGCCAGGCGCCGGTGGCGGGATCCCCCTGAGGGATCGCGGAGGACTCTGGGCCGCCGGCCTGGTAGGTCGGCGGCCTCTCGGACACCCCTCTGAGCGTGTTCCGGAAAAGCCCGCGGAGCGGGCTGACCGGGACCCCCGAGGATGGCCCAGCGTCATGGGGCGGCTTACCGGAGCATCAGCAGGGTCCTCTGCAGCTTGCGGAGGGCTGCCTGGGCGTGGGGTTTACCTTGAACCTCCAGCCGCACGCATTGCTCGAGCCCCGCGGCGATGAGGTCCATGGCCACCCGGTCCAGGGCCGCGCGGGTCGCGGCCACCTGCTGGGCCACCTCCGCGCAGTCCCGGCCCTCCTCCAGCATGCGCTGCAGCCCCCGCACCTGCCCCTCCACGCGGCGCAGCCGCGCCACCAGGGAGCTCGCCACTTCCTCGCTGAGCCTGAGCGCTGCCGCCACGAACCCCTCCTCCACCACCTCGAGGGTCGCTCCACGGTTTCCGGGGACCCCGGGGGACGCGTTCAGTTCCGGGCGTGTACCGCCTGCTCCTGGCCCGCGGCCTCCAGCACGTGCTGGAGGAACACCTCCTCCGGCCGGGCTCCCTCGAAGCCGTACACCTCGTTGATGACCACCTTGGGGACCCCCACGACCCCGTAACGGTCCGCGAGGGCAGGGAACTCCATGGCCTCCACCACGTCCGCGCGCACCCGCTCGGACTCCTGGGCCATGGCGTGGGCCAGCCGCGCCACCCGGGGGCAGTACGGGCACGTGGGGGTGACGAAGACCCGGATGTGCACGTCGCGGGTCAGGCCCGCCAGGGCCTGCCGGGTCTGCGGCTTGAGCCCGCTGTCCTTGCGGGAAGCCGCCACGATGCCCTCCACCAGGACCGCGAACTCCAGCCCCGCGGGGATGCCGTAGTACCGGGCCCGGGCCTGGCTGTCCTCGCCCAGGAGGATGGCGGGAACCCCTTCCACGCCCGCGGCCCGGGCCTCCTCCGCGTCGGTGACGATGCTGCGGACCTTCAGGTGGATGCGGGGGTCCAGGGCGCTCAGTTCCTCCAGCAGCTGCTGGGTGGCCTCACAGGTCTCGCAGTCCGCCCCCGGCAGGGCGAGGCCCGCCCGGGAGGTGGTGAACAGGGTCAGGGTCACGTCCCCCACCAGCTCCTGCTGGAACTTCTTCTTCAGGACGAGCTGGTCTTGCGGCTTGAGCAGGCCCATGGCGTCCCCCTCCGATACGGTACTCCGTAGGGTATTTTCGGGTCCGGCCCCGGGAGCTGTCAACCCCCGCCGGGGCCCGTGCGGTAGACTAAGGACTTGTAGAAAGCGGCGGGGAGGAAGCGGAGATGTGCAGGTTCCCTGTGGTGTGGCTGCTGGTGGCTCTGCTGGGCTTGGCCTCCGGGGCGGGGGCGCAGGCGCCCGCGGTCGTGCGAGTGGGGACCTTGAAGCTGGTGGGCGGAGCCCCTCTGTTCTGGGCCGAGGAGCGAGGGTACTTCCGCCAGGAGGGGTTGGACGTTCGCATGGTCTACTTCGGCGCCGCGGCGCCCGTGGCCACGGCAACCGCCACCGGAGACGTAGAGGTGGGTGCCACGGGCATCACGGGCACCCTGTTCAACCTGGCCGCGGGCGGGGCGAAGATCTGGCTGGTGGCGGACCGGGGCCAGGAGCGGCCGGGTTACCCCCTGAACGCGGTGGTGGTGCCCAAGGCCAGCTACGAGGCGGGGGTCCGCACCCTCCGGGACCTGCGGGGGAAGCGGCTGGGACTCACCACGTTGGGCTCCACCTTCCACTACCAGATCGCCAAACTCCTGGAGCGGGAGCGGTTGACCCCGCAGGACGTGGAGCTGGTGCCCCTCCGGGACCTGTCCTTGGTGGTGCAGGCCCTGCGGGCGGGCCAGGTGGCCGCGGCTATCCTGTCCCCGCCGTGGGGCGCGGTGGCGGAGGAAGAAGGCTGGGGGAAGGTGCTGTTCTACGTGGGCGACCGGCTGGTGAACCAGGTCACGGGCGTGTTCTACGGCGAGCGCATGCGGCAGAACCGGGCGCTCGGTGTGGCCTTCATGAAGGCGTACGTGCGGGCCACCCGCGAGTACTTCGACAGCTGCCTGCGGAAGCCCGCGCGGCCGCTGTGCGAGTCCATCGTCCGGGTCACTGCCCGGGTGGTGGAAGCCTCGGAGTCCGCGGTGCGCAAGTCCCTGCCGTACATCGACCGAGACGCGCGTCTGTACCTGCTGGATGTCGAGCGGCAGATCGCGTGGTACCTGCAGAACGGGATGCTGCAGAAGCCCCTGTCGGTGCAGCAGTTCGTGGATGTGAGCTTCGTGAACGAGGCCGTGCGCCAGTTGGGCCGCTAACAGGCGGGGACACCGGAGTCACGTAGGCCGAAGGGGCCCTGGTGCAGGTCCGGTTCGAGGGCGTCCGGAAGATCTACCGCCGGCGCGACGGGACCGCGGTGGAGGCCCTCGCGGGCGTGGACCTCGCGGTGGCCGCCTCGGAGTTCGTGTGCCTGGTGGGGCCGAGCGGCTGCGGCAAGTCCACCCTGCTGCTGATCGCGGCAGGGCTCATCCCCCCGACCGCGGGAAGGGTCGTCTTCGAGGGAGACGCGGGCGGCCGGCCCCGGACCGCGGTGGTGTTCCAGGAGTTCGCCCTGTTCCCGTGGCGGACGGTGCTGGACAACGTGGCCTTCGGGTTGGAAGTCCGGGGCGTGAGCCGCTCCGAGCGTCACGAACGCGCTCTCAGCCTGGTCCGGCAGGTGGGGCTGTCGGGCTTCGAGCACCGCTACCCCCACGAGCTCTCGGGCGGCATGAGACAGCGGGTGGGCATCGCCCGGGCCCTGTGCCTGGACCCCGCGGTGCTCTTGATGGACGAACCCCTGTCGGCTCTGGACGCGCAGACGCGCCAGCTCCTGCAGGACGACATCGTGCGCCTGTGGGAAGCCACACGAAAGACGGTCCTGTACGTGACCCACAACATCCAGGAGGCGGTGTTCTTGGGCGACCGCGTGGTGGTGATGAGCCGGCGTCCCGGGCGGGTGCGGGAGGTGCTGGAGGTGCCCTTTCCCAGGCCCCGCACGGAGGCCCTCCTGGCGGACCCGGAGTTCGCGGGGTTCTGCCACCGCATCTGGTCGAGTTTGAAGGAAGAAGCGCGGGCGGCCCTGGAGGAGGCCTATGGCGACGGAAGTCCGGCGTGACGTGGTGGTGCTGGAAGCCCGGGCGGAGCGGGCAGGAGGGCTGTGGGGTTCTGCCGCCCGGGCCGGGTCCCTGGCGGGGGTGGTGGTGGCGTGGGAGCTGGTGTCCCGCCTGGGAGGGGTGCCCGCGGTGTTCCTGCCGCCGCCCAGCGCGGTGGCCGCGGAGCTCGTGGGCATGGCCGCCAGCGGGGAGCTGTGGCGGAGCCTGCAGGCCAGCCTGCTGCGGATCGCCGCGGGTTTCGTGCTGGGGAGTACCGCCGGCGTCCTGGTGGGCACCGTGGCCGCGGTGTCGGCCGTGGCGGAGGCGTTGGTGGACCCCCTGATCGCCGCCACGTACCCCATACCCAAGATCGCGCTACTGCCCCTGTTGGTGCTGTGGCTGGGCATCGGCGAAGCTTCCAAGGTGGCGGTGATCGCCATCGGAGCCTTCTTCCCGGTTGCGGTGGGGACCATGGCTGGGATCCGTGGCACCGACCCCCTGCTGGTGCGGGCCGCGGTGAGTCTCGGCGCCTCGCCGCTGCAGGTGATAGCCAAGGTCCGGATCCCTTCCGCGCTGCCCGTCCTGTTCGCGGGCCTGCGGCTGGCCGCCGGAATGTCGCTCCTCCTGGTGGTCTCGGCGGAGATGATCGCCGCCGCCACCGGGATCGGGTTCACCATCCTGCACGCAGGCGACCTGATGCAGACGCCCAAGCTGCTGGCGGCCATCGTGGTCTTGTCGGCGCTGGGGCTGCTGTCCACGTGGGGGCTGAAGGTGGTGGAGCACAAGGTGGTCCGCGGGAGGAGCAGCTGAGGCGGATGCCGAGCGAGAAACGCGCACCGGACGTGGAGGGAGCCAAGCAGGCCGTCCGGGAGCGGGTCTGGCGGCTGTTGGAGGACAGGGGCGTGGCGCGCTTCCCCGGTGCCTGGGGCCGCATCCCCAACTTCCGCGGTGCGGAGGCCGCCGCGGCACGCCTGGCCTCAACCGAGGAGTGGCGGCGGGCTTGGGTGTTGAAGGCGAACCCCGACCTCCCCCAGCTCCCGGTGAGGGTTCGGGCGCTCGTGGAAGGGAAGACGGTCTTTATGGCGGTGCCGAAGCTCGCTACCGCACAGCCCTTCCTGCGCCTGGATCCAGCACGGCTGCGGGTGAGCCCGCGGCAGGCCGCCTCCATCCGAGGTGCGTTCAAGCACGGAGAGCCCGTGGCGGCAGACGAGCTGCCGCACGTGGACCTGGTGGTGTGCGGGAGCGTGGCGGTGAACGAGGCGGGAGCCCGGGTGGGTAAGGGCGGAGGCTACTCCGACCTCGAGTTCGCGCTGCTGCGGGAGTTCGGTGTGGTGGACGAGGCTACCGTGATCGCGACCACCGTCCACCCGCTCCAGGTCGTCCAGGGGCCCCTGCCGGAGACGGAGCACGACTTCCGGGTGGACCTCGTCGCCACGCCGGACGCCGTTCTGCGCCCTCCGCGGGTCGCGAGGCCGCGGGGCGTCCTGTGGGACCACTTGACCCCGGAAAAGGTCGGCTCAGTCCCGGCGCTGCAGCAGCTCCGAAGGACGACCACCTCCCCTGAGTAAACGCCCCACACCCCGGCCTTGTCCCAGGGGCCCTGTCCCCAGGGGACAGAGCCTTGGGGGACAGGGCCCCTGTCCGGCCGGACAGGGGCAGGCCTGTCCCGGCGCTCCTGGCTGCGCGCAGGGGCGTCGGGTACGCTGGGGGCGTGGGGAGTCGGCAGCGCAGGCCGTCCGCGCAGCACCGCCGCCTGCGGGAGCTCCGCGTCCTCAACGCCATCGCGCAGGCGCTGAACAGCGTCCCGGACGTCGAGCAGGCGCTGGAGCGGACCCTCGAGCTGGTGACGGGACTGCTGGGGCTCCCGACGGGCTGGATCTGGCTTGTCGATCCGGACACCGGGCACTTCTACCACGCCGTCTCCCGGCACCTGCCGCCCTACCTGGACGAGCCGGTGCGCATGCGCGGACGGTCGTGCTGGTGCATCGACGCGTTCCTCGAAGGAGAGCTCAGCCCGAAGAACATCGACGTGATCGAGTGCAGCCGCCTGCGGCCCGGGGTCCAGAGGCGGGACACGAACCTGACCCACGGGCTGCGGTACCACGCCAGCGTGCCCCTCTACTTCCGCGACCGAAGGCTCGGAATCCTCAACGTGACCGGTCCCGACTGGCGTCCGCTCACGGACGAGGAGTTGCACCTGCTGTCCACCATCGCCTACCAGGTGGGTGTGGCGGTGGAGCGAGCGCGCCTGGCCGAGGAAGCCGCGCGGCTGGCGCGGGCGGAGGAGCGAGCGCGGATCGCCCGGGAGATCCACGACACGCTGGCCCAGGGCCTTGCGGCCATCGCCCTGGACGTGGAGGCCGCGCTGCGGCAGCTCGCGCAGAGGCCCGAAGGCGCAAGGCCGAGGCTCGCCCGGGCTCTGAGGACCGCCCGGCAGAGCCTGGAGGACGCCAGGCGGTCCGTTGTGAACCTCCGGGCCGGGCCGCCCAAGCCGCTTGGAGAGGCGCTGGCGGCTCTTGCACGCGCGTTCGCTTCGGAGACCGGGATCCGGGTACGGGTGCGGGCTGCGGGGGACCTGCGGCTGCCGCTCGAGGTGGAGGCAGAGCTCTACCGCATCGCGCAGGAGGCGCTGCGCAACGTGCGGCGACACGCGGCGGCGCGCCGGGTACACGTGGTCCTCGAAGCGGCGGACGGGTGGGTGCGGCTGGGCGTCCAGGACGACGGCCGCGGCTTCGACGTGCGTGCGGTCCCGGAACGCTGCCAGGGGATCGTCGGGATGCGGGAGCGGGTGAAGCTGCTCGGCGGGGTGCTGCGGATCCGGAGCCGCCCGGGCCGCGGCACCCAGGTCGCGGTTTCGGTCCCGCTCCGGGAGGCTGGCGCGTGATCCGGATCCTCGTGGTGGACGACCACCCCGTGGTGCGCGAGGGTCTCACGTCGGCCCTCGGTGACGAACCGGAGTTTGACGTCGTGGGCGCAGTGGGGTCGGCCGAGGAGGCCCGCGCGGTCGTGCGTAGCCTCCAGCCGGACGTCGTCCTGCTCGACCTGGAGCTACCGGACCGGAACGGCGTGGAGGCGATCCCCGACCTCCTCCAGGCAAACCCGCAGGTGCGCGTACTGGTGCTCACCGCCTACGACACCGAAGAGCGCGTGGTCGGCGCGGTCCGGGCCGGCGCGCGGGGCTACCTGCTCAAGGGCGCGTCCCTGGAGGAGATCGGGCGGGCCATTCGGGCGGTCGCAGGGGGTGGCTCGTACCTGGAGCCGCGGGTGGCTCCGAAGTTGTTGGGTCGGTTGGCGGGCCGGGCGACCACCCTCAGCCGGCGGGAGCGGGAAGTGCTGCGGCTGGTGGCGCAAGGCCTTTCGACCAAGCAGGTCGCGCGTCGACTCGGGATCACCGAGCGCACCGTCAAGTTCCACGTGGCGTCCATCCTCAACAAGCTCGGGGCTGAGAACCGCGCCCAGGCCGTGGCGGTGGCGGCGCAGCGGGGCCTGCTCTGAACCCTGTCCCAACGGACGGGGTCCTGCCTTGTCTCCCGTGCGGTGCGCGCTGCAGGAGAGAGATGCCACGCTCCCACCGGGAGGTGCGCTATGGTGACGTCCGGTTGGACGCTCAGCTGGATCGCGGCACAGCGGATGCAGGAGCGGCTCTTGGAGGCGGAGGCTGAGCGACGCGCGCGGCTGGCCGCGGCAGTACGCCTTCCGCCGGTGGCGCCTCGAGGTCGGCGGGGGCTTGGGCTCTTTCGCAGACTCCTGCGGCGGGAGACTGCCGCGTCGAGCGGTCTCGGGAGACTGCCTGCGAAGACCCTCGCGGAGACGGAGACTAGGGTGGTTTGCAGCGCGGAGGGATAAGGTGAAGCCCTGTCTCCTGTACGTGGGGACGTCGGACGGGCTCGTGGTCTTGCGGGTCCGGGCGGACGGTCGCGTGGATGGAGTCGGCCACGCGGCCCACGGGAACGCAGTCCGTGGGATCGCGGTCCGCCCCGATGACCCTCGTGTGGCCTACGTGGCGTGCGGGCTGCGGGGTTGGGGCCTGCACCGGACGCGCGACGCGGGAGGGACCTCCGAACTTGTCGGCTTTGCCGACCTGTGGGTGTGGGACGTCCTGTTCGATCCTCGAGATCCAAACACCCTGTGGGTCGGCACCGAGCCACCCATGGTCTACGTGAGCTACGACGAGGGCCGGACGTTTCGCGCGCTGGACGGCGTGGAAAGACTTCCCAGCCGGCCTCGGTGGTTCTTCTTCTACGAACCGTTCCGGGCTGGCCACGTCCACGGGTTCGCGCTCCACTCTGAGCGTCCCGAGCGCCTGTTCGCCGGGGTGGAGCACGGCGCGCTCATCTACACGCACGACGGGGGAGCCACGTGGCAGGAAGCGCTGGTGGGCCACGACCTGCACCGCGTGGCGGTCGATCCCCTTGACCCCGACCGGGTGCTCGCTGGGACAGGGGAGGGCCTGTTCGTGAGCAGCGACGCCGGGAGGAGTTGGGACGCGGTCCCCTACTTCTCAGGCAGGTACGTCCACGGAGTCGTCTTCAGCCCCCACCGTCCTGCTCAGTTGTTCGTGTACGCGGCGACGGAGGGCAACCCGCTCCACCGGAGCGAAGACCGCGGGACACACTGGCGGCCGATCGGTTCAGGCCTGCCGGCCAACGGGCCGGCAGACCCGCTGGCGGTGCACCCGGAGGAACCGGACGTGCTCTTCTACGCGGGTGAGGAACCCAAGGGCAGGGGCCAGCTCTTCGTGAGCGCCGACGGCGGGGGGACGTGGGAACGTGTGAACTTCGCGCTGCCGAAGGTGTGGAGGCTAAGGGCCGCAGGAGAGCAGGAGGCCCAGTGACACGGAGCGTGCGCCGGGTCGGCTAGACCAGAGGGCGGTTCTTCAAGACGAGGGGAGGACGACATGAAAATCGGCATCCTGGGCACGGGCGTGGTGGGTCAGGCCCTCGGCGCCAAGCTCGTCCAACTCGCGCACGAGGTGAAGATGGGTTCACGCACAGCGGACAGTCCCAAGGCCCACGCATGGGCGCAAGCCAACGGCCCGCAGGCCTCGCACGGTACTTTTGCTGATGCTGCCGCCTTCGGCGAGATCCTGTTCAACTGTACCGCCGGCGTCCATTCGCTCGAGGCCCTGGAACTGGCGGGCGCCGTCCATCTTCGAGGGAAAATTCTCGTGGACGTCGCCAATCCCCTGGACTTCTCGCAGGGGATGCCGCCTTCGCTGGCCTTCTGTAACACGGATTCGCTGGGCGAACGGGTCCAGCGGGCGTTCCCGGAGGCCAAGGTGGTCAAGACGCTGAACACGGTGAATTGCAGCGTGATGGTGAACCCCGCGCTGGCGGGCGGCGAACACGACATGTTCATCTGCGGCAATGACGGCGGGGCCAAGGCGACTGTGGCGGGCATTCTGAGGGAGTGGTTCGGGTGGAACTCGGTAATCGACGTGGGCGACATCCGCGCCGCGCGTGCGATGGAAATGCTCCTACCGATGTGGATTGCGCTGTGGGGCGTTTTGGACACGCCGATCTTCGGATGGAGGGTTGTGCGGGATGCCCGCTGACGGACAAGCGGAGGGCGGGACGGAGCGCTCGGCCCGGTGGGCGGCTACGAGGGGGTGGTGCGTGGTGCGGGGCGAGACTTCCCACACCGAGCGTGGCCGGGAAGAGTACCGCGGGGATCGCCCGAGTGGGACTGGGGGCCGGGCTTCCCGTGGTGTACGGGGTGGTCACCGCGGACAACACAGAGCAGGCGGGGAGCGGCAGCCAGCAAGCAGGCAACCGGGGCCGTGACGCGGCTTTGGTGGCGGTGGAGATAGCCACCCTCCTGCGGGCTCTGCAGCCAGAAATCGCCTAGCGATTTCTGGGTGGTCGGTCCGGGCGGTGGGTTCTCGGCAGGGCTCCCGGGGAGACTGCGCCGCGTGGGAGCCAGCAAATCGCTGTTCTGTCCATCGGGAGGTTGGCGCGGTGGGAAGGGTGCTTGCTGGAAGTCTAGCGGAACTGCGTCGGGCTGGCCGCCTGGTAGTTTCGGCGGACGGCCACCCCGTCCTGCTCGTCTACGAGGCGGGCCGGGTCTACGCCCTGGACAACCGCTGTCCCCACATGGGGTTCCCCCTGCACCGGGGTACTGTGCGGGACGGCATCCTTACGTGCCACTGGCACCACGCGCGGTTCGACGTGGCGAGCGGTGGTACGTTCGACCCCTGGGCCGACGACGTGCGCACGTACCCGGTGGAGGTCCGCGGAGACGAGGTGTGGGTGGATTTCTCGCCGCAGCCGGACCGGCGGGCGCACCAGTTGCGGCGCCTCCGGGAGGGCTTGGAGCGCAGGATCCCGCTCGTGCTGAGTAAGGCGGTCCTCGAACTGGGCGAGGGCGGTGAGCAGGCCCAGGCTGCCTTCCGGGCCGCCCTGGAGTTCGGCGTGCGGTACCGCCGTAGCGGCTTCGGGCCTGGGCTTGTGATCCTCACCTGCATGCGCAACCTCCTGTGGTTCCTCGACCCCGAGGACCGTCCGCTGGCCCTGTACCACGGCATTTCTGCCGTAGCCGCGGACACCGAGGGAGAACCCCCGCGCTTTGCGCTAGGTCCCCTTCCCGGGAGCGTTCCGGACCTCGAGACCCTCCGCCGGTGGTTCCGGCACTTCGTCGCACTACGCGACCCGGAGGCCGCTGAGCGGTGCATCGTCACCGCGGTTCGCGCGGGCGCTGATCCGCGGCAGATGGCGGACCTCCTGGGAGCCGCCGCCACGGACCACCGCTACGCGAGCACCGGCCACCTCCTGGACTTCACCAACAAGGCGCTGGAGGCACTGGGGGACGGCAACTGGGACCTCGCTGAGCTGGTCCTGTCCAGTCTCGCTCCCGCCTACGCCGAGGCAGACCGTATGGAGGAGTCCAGCCGCTGGCGAGATCCCGTGGACCTGGTGGAGATCCTCGAGGGCGCGTTCGAGCGCCTGCCTGCCGCGCTGGAGGCAGGACGTGGCCGGAGGGGTAGCTGGCAGGGCCGAGATGGACTCGTGACAGCCGTGTTGCGAGAGGAGCCGGCCACCGTCGTACAGGCACTGCTCGAGGCGGTGCGGGACGGGGCTACCGAAGACGAGCTCGCGGGCACCGTGGCGTACGCTGCAGCCCTCCGGGTCGCCCGCTTCTCGCTCGCCAACGAGTTCTCGGACTGGGACACGGCCCTACACACCTTCTCCTTTGCGAACGCCGTGCAGCAGATGCTCCGCAGGTCGCGGTCCGCGGAGTTGCTCCGGGGCGTCTTCGACGCCGCCATGAGCGTCTACCTGGACCGCTTCCTCAACGTGCCGCCGGCTCCTTTGCCCGAACCCTCGGAGCTGTCGGCAGAGTCTGAATCGCTTCTGGAGGAGCTCGCAGCGCTGCTGGATCGCCAGGGGCAAGTGGACGCATCCGCGGAGCTCGTGGCGCGGTACCTGCGCAGTCGCGGAGACCCGGACCGGCTCCTGGCACGACTCGGCGCGCTCTTGCTGAGGGAAGACCGCAACTTCCACACGATCCAGATGGTCGAGGCTGCCGCGCGACAGTTCAGCGGACTGCGGGACGCGGCGGCCCGCGAACACGTCCTCGTGGCGGCCGTGCGCTACCTGGCCGCGCACGCGCCCACGCGGCGCGCCCAGTTGCAGACGTACCGGATCGCATGGCGGTTGCACCGTGGGGAGAGGCTGTACGAGGACCGGTAGCCATCGTCGCACGGCCCGGGGGTGCTCGCGCGCCCGAAGCCACCCCTGAGTAAACGCCCGACGCCGGGACCTTGTCCCAAGGGCCCTGTCCCCTGGGGACAGGGCCCTACCGTCTGGCGGCCTCCACGGCGGCACGGATGGCGCGTCGGGTGAGCGCGTGTGCGAACGGCCCGTCCGGGTTGTCGAACGTCCACACGTGCAGCATTTCCACCCTTGCCGGCCGGAACAGCGTGCCCGGAGGGCAGGCCCCGCCCTCGGACCGGAGGCGCCTGCCGTCGGTGGTGTGGCAGTCGTGGGTGTGCCACTCGGTCAGCGGTCCACCCGGACGAGGGCCCTGGCCGCGGGGGGCCACGAAGAAAGCCCCTAACAGCACGTCCCGGCCGTCTTCCAGCCGCAGGTACACGAGCCCCTCTGGCCGTTCCGGGTCCAGAAGCCGGCCGTCCCGGAGGTAGCGCGGATTTGCGAAGTGGGCCGGACCCCACGTCACGAACCGCCATGGGCCGCTCTGCCGGTAACCGGCCACTTCCGCCGCCCCCCGGTCGGCATACCGCCCGAGGGCGGCGCGCACCTGCGCGAGTAGCTGCTCCGCCGCCGCCCGCTCCTCGGGCGTGGGCTGGACTGTGGGGTGCCCAGGGTGCTGGCCGTACGCACCCGTCGGGGTGAGGATCGCGACGACCAGCAGAGCCAACAGCGTTGGGAGTCCCGACACACGGAGCATGGCTCTCCCCTCTGCGCGCGGCAGTGGACTGTCCCGACCGGTCTAGACGGGGGCGGGGCCAGGAAGGTTTAGTGCACCCGATGGGACGCCAGCAGGCGCAGGCGGGAGCGACGCCGAACTCCTTTAGTAGGAGGTGTGCAGAGGTGGACGAGTTGGTCACCCGTGTCCTGAATGCGGCAGAGCTCGCAGGGGCCGCGTACGCAGACGTGCGGGTCGTGGAGACGACCCAGCAGTCGTTGCTGGTGCGGAACGGGTCCGTGCAAGCGGTCAGCTGGACGGAGGACGTGGGGTTCGGGGTCCGTGTGGTGGCAGACGGCGCCTGGGGGTTCGCGAGCAGCCACCGGATAGACTCGGAGGAGGCGGAGCGGGTCACCCGACTGGCGGTGCAGATCGCCCGCGCGAGCGCCCTCGCGAAGCGGGAGGATGTAGACCTGGGCGAGCCGGTCGTGCAGCGGGGTTCCTACCGCACCCCGGTAGAGGTGGACCCCTTCGCCGTCTCCCTCGAGACCAAGCTCGAGCTGCTGCTGCGCGCCGACCAGGAGATGCGGCGGGTAGTCGGGGTGACGACCACCGAGGTCGAGGCGGTCTTCATCCGGCAGCGCAAGACGTTCGCCAGCACGGAGGGAAGTCTGCTGACGCAGGAGATCGTGGAGACGGGCTGCGGGATCCAGGCCACCGCGGTCCGCGACGGGGAGGTCCAGCGCCGCTCGTACCCGAACTCCGTGGGCCGGCACCAGCAGACCCGCGGGTGGGAGTTCGTGGTCGAGCAGGACCTCGTGGGTAACGCGCCCCGGATCGCGGAGGAAGCGGTGGCGCTGCTCTCCGCAGACCCGTGTCCCGACGAGGTCACCACCTTGATCCTGGGCGGAAGCCAGGTGGCGCTGCAGATCCACGAGTCCTGCGGGCACGCCATCGAGCTGGACCGGGTCTTCGGCGCCGAGGCCGCCTTCGCGGGCACTTCCTTCCTGACCCCGGACAAGCTGGGCAACTTCCGGTACGGGTCTGAGGTGGTCAACATCACCGCGGACGCGACCCTGCCGGGAGGCCTCGGGACCTTCGGGTGGGACGACGAGGGCGTGCCGGCCCAGCGGGTGGACATCGTCCGGGAGGGGCTCTTCGTGGGCTACCTCACAGACCGGGAAACCGCGCGGCGCCTTTTGCGCTTGCTGGGTCCGTCTCCGTATGTGACGGGCGTCTCCAACGGGACGTCGCGTGCGTCCGGCTGGAACCGGATTCCCATGATCCGCATGACCAACGTGAACCTGCTGCCCGGCACGTGGGCGCTGGAAGACTTGATCGCCGACACCGACCGGGGGGTCTTCATGGACACCAACCGTTCCTGGAGCATCGACGACCGCAGGCTGAACTTCCAGTTCGGCTGCGAGATTGCCTGGGAGATCCAAAACGGAAGGCGCACCCGGATGCTCCGGAACGCCCTCTACACGGGGATCACGCCGGAGTTCTGGCGTTCCTGTGACGCGGTGTGCAACGCAGACCAGTGGGTCCTGTGGGGCACGCCGAACTGTGGGAAGGGCGAGCCCATGCAGGTGGGGCACACCGGCCACGGGGCCGCCCCCGCCCGCTTCCGGAACGTACGCGTCTTCGGGAAGGTGTAGGCATGCTGGGCGAGGCCGAGGCGCGTAGGCTCCTGCTGGACGCGCTGGCGCGGTCTCCAGCGGAGCAGACCGAGCTGGTGCTGGTTTCGTGGAACGGTGCCCTCACCCGGTTTGCGAACAACGCCATCCACCAGAACGTGGCGGAACGCGACGTGCAGGTGCTGGTGCGGGTCGCCTCGGGGAGGCGCGTGGGCTGTGCCGTGACCAACCGCCTGGAACGGAACGCCCTGGAACGGGCAGTGGAGCAGGCACGGGCCGCCGCGCGGGCCGCACCGGAGCAGCCGGACTTCCCCGGTTTACCTGACCCACAGCCCGTGGAGCCCGTGGGCGGCTTCGACGACGCGCTGGCCAGCGCGTCTCCCGACTGGCGAGCGCGTCAGGTGCAGGCCCTCCTGCGGCTGGCGGGGTCGGACGCCGTGGCCGCGGGAGCCCTCGAGACCGGCGTGCACGAGGTGGCGGTGGCCAACTCCCGGGGTGTGTTCTGCTACCACACGGGGACCCGCCTGCACTTCTCCACCGTCATCCACGCGGACGGGGGCTCCGGGTACGCGGAGCGGGCCGCGTGGCGCCTCGAAGGCTTCGACGCGGTGTCCGCCGGCCGGCTGGCGGTGGAGCGCGCCCGGAAGGCCGCGCGCCCCCGGGAGGTCGCACCGGGCACCTACACCGTCGTCCTGGACCCCTACGCGGTCCAGGCCGTGGTGGGCTGGATGGCTTACGCCGGCGCGGGCGCGCTCGCGGTGCAGGAAGGCCGCAGCTGGATGAATGGGCGCGTGGGGACGGCTGCGCTTTCCGAGCGCGTGACCGTGTGGGACGACGGCCGTGACCTGGACGGCATTCCGGCGCCCTTCGACTTCGAAGGCGTCCCCAAGCAGCGGGTCGTGATCGTAGAGCGCGGCGTGCCGAAGGGGCCGGTGTACGACACCCAAACCGCGGCCAAGGAGGGGCGGCAGTCCACCGGCCACGCGCTTCCCCGGGCTTGGCCCGAGACGGCGAGCATCGGACCGATCCCCACGAACGTGTTCCTCGCACCCGGCGACGCCACGGTGGAGGAGCTCCTGGAGGGAGTGGACCGAGGGTTGTACGTCACTCGGTTCTGGTACACGCGGCTTGTGCACCCGCGGGACTGTGTGGTCACCGGAATGACCCGTGACGGGGTCTTCTGGATCGAAGGCGGAGAGGTGGCCTACCCCGTGCGGAACCTCCGGTTCACCCAGGGGTACGTGCAGGCGCTGGGCTCGGTGGAGGGAGTGGGTGCGGAGACGTACCTGTTGGGGGACCGGTTCGGCGCCTACCGCGTGCCGGCCCTGCGGGTGGCGGAGTTCACGTTCACGGGCGTGACGGAGTTCTAGCCCGCCAAGTTCGCTGGCGCGATCCTTGGGGACCCCGGGTTCCGTACTCGGAAGGGGTTTCGCGGACACGGTCGGAGCCCCTCGAATCAACGCTCTGGCCCCGGGCTTTGTCCCAAGGGCCCTGTCCCCAGGGGACAGAGCCTTGGGGTCAGGGCAGGCCCAACTCCGGCCGGTCGGTGTCGGGTTCGCCGTGGCGGAGTCGCTCGCGGGCGAGGCGGGCGAGCTCCTCGTACCGGCCCCGCAGCCGGTCCAGGTCTTGCTCGGTGAGCTCCTCTAAGTCCAGCAAAGCGTTGTGGGCGCCCTCGACGGCGCGGATGAGCTCGTCCAGCTTGATCTGGACCGCCTGGGCGTCCCGGTTCTGGGTACTCTGGATGAGAAAGACCATCAGGAACGTCACGATGGTCGTGCCGGTGTTGATCACGAGCTGCCAGGTGTCGCTGAAGTGGAACAGGGGTCCGGTGGCCAGCCACAGGACGACGACCGCCACCGCGGCCGCGAAGCTGGCGGGCCGGCCGGCGGCCCGGGCCGTCCACCGGGCGAAACGGGCGAACAGGCTGTTGTCCCGCACGTGACACCTCCTGCCAGCGGGGCAGACTTCCCCGGGCCCGGCGATGGTAGCATAGACGCCGGGGAGGGAGGTGCATGCCGGAACGGGTCCGCATCCTCATCGCCAAGCCAGGTCTGGACGGACACGACCGCGGCGCCAAGGTCGTCGCCCGCGCGCTGCGGGACGCCGGGTTCGAGGTAATCTACACCGGCCTGCACCAGACGCCGGAGATGATCGTCACCGCAGCCGTGCAGGAGGACGTGGACGCCATCGGGCTCTCGATCCTGTCCGGAGCCCACATGGCGCTGTTCCCGAGGATCCTCGAGCTCCTGCGCGAACGGGGCGCGGAAGACGTGGTGGTGTTCGCGGGGGGCATCATCCCCGACGACGACATTCCCGCCCTCAAGGCTGCCGGCATCTCCGAGGTCTTCACCCCGGGCACGCCCCTCAGTCGCATCGTGGAGTGGGTCCGGGAGAACGTGAAGCCCCGGGGCGTGAAGGCCTAGCGTTTGTTGGCCCGTGCAAGGTTCACTTCCAGGACCTCCGGGTCCTGGGAGCCGCGAGGCCGGTGAACCGCAGGTTGGACGGACCGCGGACGGGACTGGCCGTGCCGCGGTCGGGGCGCGCTGGCCCGCGCGGGGCCGGTCCTCTAGAATAGGCGGGCGAGGGCGCTCTCACGGGTAGCCCCACCCCCGGACTCTGGAGCGAGGCGACGCTATGGTGGACCGCAGCCAGATCGTCACCGCCGACCGCAACCACCTGATCCACCCCCAGCACTTCGCGGCAGACCACACCGACCCGTTGGTGTTCGTGGAAGGCCGCGGCGCTGTGCTGCGGGACGCCGACGGACGCGAGTTCCTGGACGGGCTGGCCTGCCTGTGGAACGTGAACGTGGGGCACGGCCGCGCCGAACTGGCCGAGGCAGCCGCCGAGCAGATGCGAACCCTGGCCTTCGCCACCGCCTACGTGGGGTACACGAACCCGCCGGCCGCACTCCTCGCAGACCGCCTGGTCCGCATGAGCTACCGGAACCTGTCGGGTGTGTACTTCACCACCTCGGGCGGGGAATCCAACGAGAGCGCGTTCAAGATCGCCCGTTACTACTGGAAGCGTCAGGGGAAGCCCAGCAAGGTGAAGGTCATCAGCCGCGTCCACGCGTACCACGGGGTGACCTTCGCCGCGATGAGCGCCACCGGGATCCCCGCCTTCCAACGCATGTTCGCACCCATGGTCCCGGAGTTCCTCCACGTGCCCCCGTCCTACCCGTACCGGCAGGAGGAGGACCCGGTGGAGGCGTTGGAGCGCGCCATCCTGCGGGAGGGCCCCGACACCGTGGCCGCCTTCATCGCGGAGCCCGTGATCGGCGCCGGGGGCGTGATCCCGCCTTCGGCGGACTACTTCCCGCGTGTCCGAGAGGTGTGCGACCGCTACGGAGTGCTATTCATCGCCGACGAGGTGATCACGGGCTTCGGACGTACGGGCCGGTGGTTCGCCCTGCACCACTGGGGCGTGGAGCCGGACCTCGTCAGCTTCGCAAAGGGCGTGACGAGCGCCTACCTGCCGCTTGGGGGCGTCATGATGTCGCGGGACATCCACCAGACGATCCTCGACGCACCGGCCGCGGAGCGTTTCATGCACGCCGCCACCTACTCCGCACACCCCACGTGCTGCGCGGTGGCCCTGCGGAACCTGGACATCCTGGAGCGGGAGAACCTCGTGGAGAGGGCCGCGGCCATGGGCGAACGGCTGCTGCGCGGCCTTGCGTCGCTGCGGGAACTCCCGGCGGTGGGGGACGTCCGAGGTCTGGGCCTCATGTGTGGGGTAGAACTCGTGGAGGACCAGCGCACCAAGACGCCTGCCCTCGGCCTCGGGGCTCGGGTGCTGGCGGAGGCCAAGAAGCGAGGGCTGGTCACCCGCATGCGGGTCGGCCAGGCGGGCGAAAACCCCATCGGCGACACGATCCTGCTGGCCCCACCCCTGGTGGTGACCGAGGAGCAGGTAGACCGCATGGTGACCATCCTGCACGACAGCATCGCGGCCTGCCTGTAGGACCCGACACTCCTGTTCCCACGGTCCGGGGGGGGGAACGCCCGTGCTCGGCAGAAACGCGATTCCCTTGACCCGGCCTCCCCGCGGGGCTACGGTGCGCGCACGTCCCCGAACCGGGAGGTCGTGGTGGAGGTCCCGCTGGCGCAGGTGCCCTTGGCGGTGCGGCGTGTAGCCGCGCAACACCTGGAGTCCCTCCGGGACACGGAGGTAATGGCGGGGCTACGGGGCGCACGCCTTGCGCCCACGGCGATCCCCGTATACCGGCCTGACGTGCAGGGGGTGGCGTACTACGAGTTTCGCGTCACCGCCCCGGAAACTCGCGTGCTGGTCACGCGGGGGTTCTCTTGGGAGACGGACGTGCGTCGAGCACGGCGCAAGTCGGGAGAGCCCTCCCCCGGGAACGTGGTCGGCTTCATCCTTGCCAGCACAGGGCCCCCACGACTTCCCGGTGGCGCACTGGAGCCTGGACCGTCCTCCGCCCAGCCAGCAGGTCCAGGCGGACCCCAGGTTGGAGTGTGAGCCGCGCGAGGTTCGGGAAGCCGGTGTCGCCCGCCTGTACCGGCTGGACGCGTTGAGCTACGCCGCGGAAAACGAGGCGGGAGAGCTGGTGGGTCAGGCAGGACAGATCCCGTCCCTGCTCTCCGGCACTCCGCACAGCCTGGAGCGGTACGCGGGAGCCATCCGATCCGCCCGCGGGGCGCCGCCCAAGAGCCAGGCGGACGACCGGGAGGCGAAGGACGCCCTGCACGAGCTGGAGGTGTCGGGGCCTGACCTCCCCGTCCCGAAGCGCCTGGACGTGAACGAGTGGAGGGCCTTCAAGGAACGGTACGCGGACGTGTTCGGCCCTTTCCTGGACCAGCTTCAGAAGCGGGCAGCCCGTACGTGGGCGTTGGAGGAGGCGATCCGGAGGTGGGGCGAGGGTATCCCGGCGGGAACAAAACACCGGGTGGCCCTCCTGGACGAGGCGGCGGTGGAGGTCGTCGGGGAGGGCGCGGCGCACGTGCAGGTGCACTTGGAGGAGGACCCACCGCGTGTTTCCCTCCGGGCCGGCCCTGGGCCCTTTCCGAAGGAGGCGGAATTCCAGCTGGTGGTGCGGTACCGCAACGGGGAGAAGGAACGTCTGCCCTTCTTCCTCGTGAGCCGGGATACCCCCAGCGAAGTTCGGGAGGAGCGTCGGAACCGCAGCGACTCCGACTGTGAGGAGTGAGCCATGGCTTGGACCTTTTACTGGGCAAGGGGCGGGCACGGGGCGCAGCCCCTGTACAACCAGTTCCAGCACGGCGGCTGCGCCGTGGGCTGCGGTCCCGTGGCCTGGGCGATGCTGTTCGGGTGGGCAGACCGACAGGCCGAGAGCGGGACCAACCCGTACTGGGCGCCCCGATGGGGCCTGTACCGCCGGGACGGTGGACGCGGCCCCAACGACACCGCGCCCCTGACCATGACGGAAGGGGTCCGGAACGTGATCCGGGAGCTACACGGACAGGTGGGGACCTTCTGCCTCTTCGGCAGCGGTGCCACCTGGCCGTGGGAAATGCCGGACGCCGTGGAGTACCTCCGGGGGCGCACGTACACGCGCCTGGTGGCTCACTGGAACAGTTTCGGGTGGCACGAGGACCGGCTCCGCAACTACGCCCGCAACTCCATCCGGGACCGCGGCACCCCCGCCGTCATCGGCACCGGGTGGCTCAACCACTACCCGGTGGCCTACGGCTACGCGTGGCAGCGCCGGATCGTCCGGCGGTGCTTCGTCTTCTGTTGGGACGAGGAAGTCTACGACCGCTGGTTCTACGTGAACCAGGGCTGGGGTGGAGCGGGCAACGACTGGGTGGAAGCAGGTACCTGGTTCGCGGGCGAGATCTACCCCTAAGGCAGCCCGGGAGGACCCCGGACGGTTTGCGGCGAAGCCCCCTGATCGAAGCCCGCTTCCTTGGGGGGGTGAGGCATGGGGCGTGAGCACTTCCTGCCCGCACGCAACGTCCACTTCGTCTGAAGCAACACTCTCACGGGGGAACCGGGCGACGTGGTGGTCTACGGTCTCCGGCACGTCACCGACGGCCAGCTCAGCCTTGCGCGGGCACTTCCGCCCGGGTGGTGCGTCCGGACGGGATCGAGGTGGAGCGGGTCTTCTCACGCCATCCTGCGTCGTGGCATCCGCGCTGGTAAGGGTGCCTGACGACCGTTGGGGGGCCAAAGCGTACGTGGTCCTGCGGCCGGCGCGGCAGCGGGGGCTGGGGCGGGAGGGAACGTATCGGCTGAAGGGAGGGAATAATGAGGATGCAACTCCAGGAGCTGGGTTACCGGAACGTGGTGTTCGAGACGGAGGGCCCGGTGGCCTACGTCACCATGAACCGGCCCGACAAGCGGAACGCCCTGTCGGTGGAGCACATGCAGGAGCTCACGGACTGCTTCCGCCGCATCGGGGACCGGCGGGATCTGGCGGTGGCGGTGCTGCGGGGCGCGGGGCCGGCGTTCTGCGCGGGCCACGACCTCAACGAGCTGGTGGGCCGGGACGTGGCCTTCTACCGCCACGTGTTCCAGGTGTGCACCACCATGATGAACACCCTCCAGCAGATCCCCCAGCCGGTGATCGCGCAGGTGCACGGGATGGCCACCGCGGCAGGCTGCCAGCTGGTGGCCACCTGTGACCTGGCGGTGGCGAGCACCGAGGCCCGGTTCGCGACGCCAGGGGTGCGCATCGGCCTGTTCTGCTCCACGCCCATGGTGGCCGTAAGCCGGAACCTCCCCCGGAAGAAGGTCATGGAGATGCTGCTCACCGGCGAGTCCATCTCCGCGGAGGAAGCCCTCCAGTACGGGCTCGTGAACCGGGTGGTCCCGCGGGACCAGCTGGAGGCGGAGACGCGTCGGCTGGCGGAGCGCATCGCGTCCGCGAGCCCGCCGGTGGTGGGGCTCGGCAAGCAGGCTTTTTACCGGCAGCTGGAGATGCCCCAGGACCAGGCCTACGCGTACGCTCAGGAGGTCATGTCCCTGAACGCCCTGCACCCGGACGCCCACGAGGGGATCTGCGCCTTCCTGGACAAGCGGACGCCCACCTGGCGCGGCTGGTCCGGGGCCTGAGAGGAGGGAGGCGGCGCCGGTCGTCGAATGGAGCCTGCGAGGACCGTCTCGGGAGGGGAGCCCATGAACTGGGGACCGGTCATCACCGCCATGGCCACGCCGTTCCGGGAGGACGGCGCCGTGGACTACGACCGGGCCGGGGAGCTGGCCCGCAGGCTGGTGGACACGGGCTCCACCGGGATCGTGGTGGCGGGCACCACAGGGGAGTCGCCCACCCTGACCGACGAGGAGAAGCTGCAGCTGCTGCGGGTGGTCCGGGACGCGGTGGCGGGCCGTGCCGCGGTCCTGGCGGGGACAGGGACCTACGACACCGCGCACTCCGTCCACCTCAGCCGCCAGGCGCAGCGGGTCGGGGCGGACGGGCTGCTCGTGGTGGTCCCGTATTACAATCGCCCCACTCAGGAGGGGCTGTACCAGCACTTCAAGACCGTGGCGGAGAGCACCGACCTACCGGTGCTGATGTACAACATCCCCACGCGCACGGGCACCAACATGCTGCCGGAGACCGTGGTCCGCCTCAGCGAGGTGCGCAACGTGGCGGGCATCAAGGAGGCCTCGGGTAGCCTCGACCAGGTCTCCGAGATCCGGCGCCGCACGCCGGAGCCCTTCCTCATCTACAGCGGGGACGACAGCCTGACCCTGCCGTACCTCAGCGTGGGGGCGGTAGGGATCGTGAGCGTGGCTTCGCACCTCGTGGGCCGGGAGATCGCGGAGATGATCGCCCACTTCCAGGCGGGCCGGGTGCAGGAGGCCCGCCGGATGCACTTGCGGCTGTTCCCGCTGTTCCGAGCCCTGTTCATCGCGCCGAACCCCGTGCCCCTGAAGGCGGCGCTGGAGCTGGCCGGCTTCCCCGTGGGCAAGCCGCGGTTGCCCCTCGTGGAGGCCACGCCCAAGGAGCGGGAACAGATCGCAGCGGCCCTGCGGGAGGCCATGGGGGTCGCCGCGGCCTGACGCACCGTAGCTCTCTCCGTACGCCCGTGCCGCGGCTATCCGGGAACCGCGCGTAGCCATGCCGCGTCCCCGTCGGAAGGACTCCAGCCAGGCCTTGCGGGTCGTACCCCTGGGCGGCCTGGGCGAGATCGGGAAGAACTGTACGGCCCTCCAGTACGGTAACGACGTAGTGTTGGTGGACGCCGGGGTCATGTTCCCCGAGGAGGAGCTGTACGGGGTGGACCTGGTGATCCCGGACTTCGGGTTCCTCAGGCGGTCGGGCCGGCGGCTCCTCGGAGTGTTCCTCACCCACGGGCACGAGGACCATGTGGGCAGCCTTTCGTTCCTCCTGCGGGAGTTCCGGGTACCCGTGTACGGGACGCCCCTCACCGTGGGCTTGGTCCGCAACAAGGTCCGCGACGGCGACCTGCACGCGGTGAAGCCGCGCCAGCGGGTGCGGCTGGGGCCGTTCGAGGCGGAGTGGGTACGGGTGGCGCACAGCGTCCCCGATAGCTGCAGCGTGGCCGTGCGCACGCCCGCCGGGACGGTGGTGGTGAGCGGAGACTTCAAGTTCGACCAGACGCCGGTGGACGGCCGCCCCACGGACGTGGCGCGGCTGGCAGAGCTGGGGGAAGAGGGGGTCCTGGCGCTCCTGCTGGACAGCACCAACGTGGAGCGGCCGGGGATCACGCCGTCCGAGCGGGTGGTGGGGGACCGGTTCGTCGAGCTGTTCTCCCACGCCCCGGGTCGGGTGCTCCTGACCACCTTCGCCAGCAACGTCCACCGGATCCAGCAGGCCTTCGACGCCGCGGTCCGGACGGGGCGTCGGGTGGCCGCCGTGGGCCGGAGCATGGTGGAGGTGATCCGGGCGGCCTCCGAGCTCGGCTACCTGAAGATTCCCAGGGGCGCGTACGTCTCCGTGGAGGAGGCGAGCCGCCTCGCGGACCGCAAGGTGCTGCTGCTCGTGACGGGCTCGCAGGGGGAACCCCTGTCCGCGCTGACCCGGATCTCCACGGGATCGCACAAGCAGGTGCGCCTGAAGAAGGGCGACACCGTGGTGTTCAGCGCGTCGCCCATCCCCGGCAACGAGGGCATGGTGGCCCGCACGATCAACCACCTGTTCAAGCACGGCGCGGAGGTGGTATACGGCCCAACCTCCGGCGCGCACGTTTCCGGACACGGCTCCCAGGAGGAGCTGCGGCTGATGATCCACCTCCTGCGGCCCCGGTACGTGGTCCCCGTCCACGGCGAGTACCGCCACCTCGTGCTGAACGCCCGGCTGGCGCACAGCGTGGGCGTACCGACGGATCGGGTGCTGGTGGGCGAGAACGGCTCGGTGTTCGAGTTCCGAAATGGTGAGGGCCGCGTGGCCGGCCACGAAGAGGTGGGCAACGTGCTGGTGGACGGGCTCGGCGTGGGCGATGTCGGGGCCGTGGTGTTGCGCGACCGGCAGCACCTGGCCCGGGACGGGGTGCTCATCGTGCTCGTGGCCCTGGACCGCCAGACGGGGCGGTGGGTGCAGGGTCCGGAGGTGATCTCCCGGGGCTTCGTCTACCAGCGGGGCTCGGAGGAGCTGATCGAAGCCGTCAAGGAACAGGCCCGGCAGGCGGTGGACCGCTGCCGCAAGCAGGGGCAGACGGAGTTCGGTGCCGTGCGCTCCGAGATCCGCGAGCAGGTGTCGCGCTTCGTGTACGACCGGACCGGCCGCCAGCCCATGGTCCTACCCCTGCTGGTGGAGGTGTAGGCCGCGCAGGAGGGGGAGCCCCAGGCGCCGAACGTACGCTGGATAGACGCAGCAGGCGACGGAGCAGCCGATGCCGCAGAGCTGGCAGTTCGCCCTCCTGGGGATCGTCCAGGGCCTCACGGAGTTCCTGCCCGTCAGCAGCTCGGCCCACCTCGTGTTCGCAGAGGCCCTGCTCGGAGTGCAGCGGGTCGGGGTGCTCCTGGAGGCGGTGGTGCACGTGGGTACCGTGGCCGCGGTGTTGGTCCTGTACGGCCGCGACCTCGTGAGCATGCTCGCCGCTTGGGCCCGTGCGCCTCGCACCGCGGCCGGCCCGGGCCGGGCGGTTTGGCTGCTCCTGTGGACCACGGTCGTGACGGGTGCTCTCGGCTTTGCGTTCCGCGAGCCGCTTGAAGCCATGTTCGCCTCCGTCCGGGCCACCGCTTTGCAGCTCGTGCTCACCGGTTTCGTCCTGTGGTGGGCCCGAGAGCGGGAGGGCCGTAGCCTCGACGCCATGACGTGGGCTGACGCCGGTTGGATCGGCGTGGCCCAGGCGGTGGCCATCGTGCCCGGGATCTCCCGCTCCGGGATCACCATCGCCGCCGGCCTCTGGCGCGGCCTTTCCAGAGAAGAGGCGGCGCGGTACTCCTTCCTTGCGTCCGTGCCGGCCATCCTCGGCGCTGCCGGCTACTCCCTGGCCACGGAGTGGGGAGGAGCCGCGGCCCACGGCTACGGTCCGGGCAACCTGGCCTTGGCGTTCGTGACCGCGCTGGCCTCGGGCGTCGCCGCCATCCTGTGGCTCGTGGCGTTCGTCCGGCGCGGGCAACTCCGCGCGTTCGCGTACTACTGCTGGGTCGTGGGCGCGGCGGTGTTCGGGCTCAGCGTTTGGAAGGGGGTCCCGTGAGGCCCAGGGCGCTCGCCCGCCGGACTAGGGCGCGGGCGCGGCCGGGCCCGCGGGGCGCGAAGGACAGGAGCCGACGGGTGCTCCGGGCCGTAGGTGCCCTTTGCCTGGCCGGAGCCGCGGTGGGAGCCGCGAGCCTGCTGCCGGGGGCGGCCGGTATCGTACCCCGGTACGTACGCGCGTGGGAGCAGACGCTGTTCGGCGCCCAGGCGTGGGTCGCACCCGCGCTCCTTGCCCTCGCCGCCCTCGTGCTGCTGGCCGTGGAGAAGCCTCGCCTCACCCGCAGGCTCGGGGGCCTGTTGCTACTGGTCGCGTCTTCCCTCGCGCTGGCGCACACAGCGGTGCCGGCCGGCCGCGAGTGGGAGGGCGCGCTGGCAGGGCAGGGTGGGGGGCTGGTGGGCGCGGTGCAGGCGTGGGCGTGGCGCCGGCTGGGTGGCGAGGCGGGTCTGTTCGTGGGCGCCCTGCTGGTCGCGGGGCTCGGAGTCTTCCTCATGTCCCGGTGGAGCGTACTGGCCGCCCTGGAGGCGGTCGCGAGGGGGACGCTGCTGGCGGGGGTGTTTGCGGGCCGGGCCGCGGCGCGCGCGGCGCGAGGAGCGCGGCGGGCTGTGTCCGCAGCCTGGGGGGCGGCGGTGGGCTTCGCTGTCGGAATCCGGGAGCGCCTGCGGGAGCGGGCGGAACGGCCGCAGGAGCCCGAGGAGGTGCCCGCTCCGCCCTTCGTGCTGCAGAGCCCGTCGGCAGAGCCGCAAGCTCAGGTGGCGGAAGAACCGCCCGAGCCCGCGAGGCCGAAGCGCCGGCCGCCCCGTGTTCAGCAGGAGCCTCTCCCGCTGGACCTGCCGGCCTCCCAGGCGCCAGGTGCCTGGCGGCTCCCTCCGATCTCGCTGCTGGAGCCCGCCCAGCCCGCTCGGAGCCGCACCCGTCTGGACCCGCAGGAGGTGGCCCGCAGCCTGGAGGCCACGTTGAAGTCGTTCGGCGTGGAGGCGCGGTGCGTGGGCTGGGAGCTGGGGCCGGTGGTGACCCGGTACGAGCTGCAGCCCGCGCCGGGGGTGAAGGTGCAGAGGATCACGAGCCTGGCGAACGACATCGCCCTCGCCCTGGCCGCGTCCTCCGTGCGCATCGAGGCGCCCATCCCAGGCAAGTCCGCGGTGGGGATCGAGCTGCCGAACGAGAAGGCCGCGCTGGTGACGCTGCGGGAGATCCTGGAGAGCCCCGCGTTCCAGCGGCCGGACCCCTTGCTGGTGGCCCTCGGGAAGGATATCGCCGGTTACCCCGTGGTGGCGAACCTGGTGGAGATGCCGCACCTGCTGATCGCGGGCGCCACGGGCTCCGGCAAGAGCGTGGCCCTCAACACCCTGGTCTGCAGCGTGCTCATGCGGGCCACCCCGGAGGCGGTCCGGTTCCTGATGATCGACCCGAAGCGGGTGGAGCTGAGCCACTACGAAGAGGTCCCGCACCTCCTCGTGCCCGTGGTGAAGAACCCCAAGGAAGCTGCCGCGAAGCTGCGGAAGGTCATCCAAGGCATGGAGCGGCGCTACGAGCTGTTCGCCCACGCCACGGTGCGCAACGTGCAAGCCTTCAACGCCCTCCCACCCGAGGAACGGCAGCGGGCGGTGGGCGCGGTGGCGGGCGACAAGCTGGGCGAAAACCCCGACGGTTCGCTTCCCTACGTGGTGATCGTGGTGGACGAGCTGGCGGACCTGATGATGGTGGCGCCCGCGGAGTTCGAGGACAGCATCGTGCGCCTGGCGCAGATGGCCCGCGCCACGGGCATCCACCTGGTGGTGGCGACCCAGAGGCCGTCCGTGGACGTCATCACGGGACTGATCAAAGCCAACATCCCCTCCAGGATCGCCTTCGCCACCTCCAGCATGGTGGACTCGCGGACCATCCTGGACGCGCCGGGAGCCGAGAAGCTCCTGGGACGCGGCGACATGCTGTACCTGCCCATCGGCGCCAGCCGGCCCACCCGCGTGCAGGGCGCGTACGTTTCGGACGCGGAGATCGGCCGGATCGTAGACTTCTGGAAGGACCAGGGACGCCCCGCCTACGACGCCACCCTGCTGCAGGCGCAGCCCGCAGAGGAAGGCGAGGCGGACGAGGACGAGCTGCTGGGCCAGGCGGCGCGCATCGTCGTCCAGGCCGGCTACGGGTCGGTGTCGCTGCTGCAGCGGAAGATGAAGATCGGGTACGTGCGAGCCGCGCGGCTGGTGGACCAGCTGGAGGCCAAGGGCATCGTCGGGCCGCCACAGGGCAGCAACCCGCGGGAGGTCCTGGTCAGCCTCGAGGAACTCGACCGCCTGCTGGGCGCCCCGCAGGGGCGGTAGGCGCTGGTCTCCCTGTTCGCAAGCGTTCCCCGGACATGCTCCTTGGGCGGCGCGGCCACGCCTCCTGCAGCCTGATCCGCTGCCCCTGCCTGGACGACCACCACGGCCCGGGGAGTCTCGGCCCCGCGCACGGCTGCCCCGCAGGACTCCGCGACCCCTCCCACCTCAACGTGGTAGCCTCTGTGCCGAGGAGGTCGGAATGGCACCCGCGAGCCTCGAAGAGCGGGTCGCGTACCTGGAGGGCAAGGTCGAGGAACACTCCCGCGGCTACGCCCAGATCCGGGACGACATCCAGCAGGTCCTCCAACTGGACCGGCGCCTCAGCGCCCGCATCGACGCCCTGGACCAGAATTTCAGCCGGTGGTTCGCCTGGCTGAAGGGGATCCTGGTCACCGCCCTCCTGGCCCCAGCTCGGCCTCCTCCGCGCCGCCCTGTTCCGCCGCTAGACCGCCCCCAGTCCCCCTCTGCAGGAACGTTTGTCGGACACGCTCCTAAGACCTAGCCCGACGGGAGTTCCGCGAGCGCGACCGCCACCTGGGCCGCGAGGCGGGCGTTGGCGCGCAGGAGTGCTGTGTTCGCGCGCAGGGCCCATCCTCCGGTGAGTTCCGAGAAAGCCGACAGGAGGTAGGGGGTGAGGTCCGGGCCACGCACGCCCTCCTCTGCCGCGCGGGCCGTGGCGAGCCGTACCGCGGCGGTGACGTCCTCCAGGGGTAGGCCCGCGTCCGACGGGACCGGGTTTGCGACCAGCAGGCCGGACCGCTGGCCCAGGGCACGCTTGGCCTGGAGCACGCGCGCCACCTCCTGCGGAGAGTCCACACGCCGGGGTGCCCGAAGGCCACAGCTCGCAGCGTAGAAGTATGGGAACCAGTCCGTCCCGTAGCTCAACACGGTCACGCCCAGCGTGTCCAGGGCCTCCAGGGTGAGCGACGGGTCGCAGACCGCCTTGGCGCCGGAACACACCACGGCCACGGGGTGTTCGGCCAGGGCGCGCAGATCGCTCGAGACGTCCCACGTCTGCTGCGCGCCCAGGTGCACCCCTCCGACCCCGCCGGTGGCCACCACGGCGGCGCCCAGGACGTCAGCCACGGCCACGGTCGCGGACACTGTGAGCCCGCCCGTGGCCCCGTACGCCACGGCCACGGAGAGGTCCCGGGAGGCGACCTTCCAAACCTCCGGGCGGCGCAGCCGCGCGAGCTGCTCTGTGGAAGCACCCACCACCACCTTTCCGTCCAGCACGGCTACCGCGGCCGGGAGGGCGCACCCCTCGCGCACCTCCGCCTGCAGCGCGGCCGCGACCTCCAGGGCGTGCGGGTCTGGAAGGCCGTGGGAGACCACGGCGGTCTCCAAAAAGACCACGGGCCTTCCGGAGGAAAGGGCGTCGGCGAGTTCGGGTTCCACGTGAAACGCGCTGGACCACCCCGGTCCGCTGATCGTCCTTTCGGACGGGTTTCTAGCAGGAAGCCGCCCTGGCACGCAGCACCTCCCAAGACAGGTCCGTGCACGTGCTCCCTTCGACCCCGACGGTGAGGGCGCCTGCCCACACGCACAGCCGCGCGAGCTCCTCCGGCGGGGTTCCGCGCAGGAGGCCGTACACCGCGCAGGCGGCGACCGCGTCACCGGCCCCCGTGGGGTCCGCCGCGGCCACGGACGGGGCTGGCAGGTACAACGTCTGTTGCCCGGCCCACACGAGCCCCTGCGGCCCCAGGGTGATGACCACCGTCCCGCAGCCCTCCTGGATCGTCCGCCGGGCGGCGTCCAGGGCGGCTTTTGGCCCGTCCACCGGAGCGCCGACGAGGACTTCCGCCTCCGCCGCGCTGCACACGAGCAGCCACGCGCCCCGCAGGTGCGGTCGCAGGCGCGCTGCCTTGGCCGCGGAAACCGCGAGCAGCCCGAGACGGGGCGCGAGGGCCGCCGCAGCCGCCAGGGTGGCCCCGGACAGGTTGGCGTCCGCCACCACCGCGTCCAGTGGGCCGCACTCCCGCGCGAACCCCACGACGTCCTCTGGCCGCAGGCCCTCACACGCGGACAGGTCCGAGACCGCCCACAGCCGCTCCCCGGCCGAGGTCAAGGCCACGTACACGTCCGGGCGCGCGGCCTCGCGTCGCGCGTACACCCGTACACCCGCCTGTTCGGTCGCGCGCACCACCAGGTCGGAGAGGACGTCTGTCCCCGCGGCGCACGCGAGCGAGGTCCGCGCGCCGAGCCGCGCCAGGTTCTCGGCCACGTTGCGGGCAGCCCCGCCCGGGCCGAACCGAACCCGGCCGGGCGTGCTCTGACCTGGTTGGGGGCGGTCTGCCTGGGCCACCACGTCCAGGTTTGCAGCACCCACCAACAGGACCGAGGGTCTCACGCGCGCCTCCACCTGCGCGGTTCCCTGCCGGCCGGCACTTCCCTCCTCCGCTGCGCAGGAGTCCGGTGGCCGGGCGCCGTACACCAACGGTGGCCGGCCCACGGGGGCCGGTACCAAGGGAGCCGGAGGCGGACGATGCGGTCGAGGACAGCACTCGTGCTGGCGTTGGCACTCGCGGCCGGGCTCGCGGCCCAGGGGGCCTGGGTGCAGGCGGCGCCCCGCGCGTTCAAGATCGCGGTGGTCTCGGACGTGGGCGGTCGCGGAGACCTCAGCTTCAACGACATGGCGTTCAAGGGCGGGGACGACGCGGAGCGCGACTTCGGCGTCACCATGGTGGAGCTGGTGAGCAAGGTGGAGGCCGACTACGTCCCCAATCTCACCCGGGCGGCCCGAGACCCGGACGTACAGCTCATCGTCGGCGTGGGCTTCCTCCTCAGCGATGCCCTGGCGGAGGTGGCGCGGCGGTTCCCCAACAAGAACTTCGTCGGCATCGACACCTTCGCCCAGTCCATCGTGCGCGACAAGCACGCGGCGCAGTACCCGCTGCCGAACCTGATGGACATCGTCTACGAGGAACACAAGGGCAGCGCCCTGGTGGGCGCCCTGGGGGCCCTGCTGGCCGCACAGTACGCGAAGCCGCACATCGGGGGCGTGTTCGGCATCGAAATCCCCGTGCTGTGGAAGTTCGAGGTCGGGTACAAGTGGGGCGCCCGCTGGGCCACCCAGTGGCTGGCGAAGAACCGGCCGGACAAGGCCTTCACCTACCGCCGGGACTTCGTCCTGTGGACGTACACGGGTACCTTCAGCGACATCCCCAAGGGCTACGCGGCAGCGAAGGCCATGTACGCGCGCAACGCGGTAGCGGTGTACAACATCGCAGGGCCCTTGGGGTTGGGGATCAACCAGGCGGTCCAGGAGATCGCCCGCCAGCAGAACCTGCGCATGGGCCCGCCCTTCTGGATCGGCGTGGACGCCAACCAGGACTGGATCAACCCCGGGTTCGTGATCGCCAGCATGATGAAGCGGGTGGACCGGGGCGTGTACTACGCCACCCAGTGGGTGCGGGACGGCCAGTTCCGGGACCTGGTGCGGGCCAACCGCGGCGTGGTGACCCTGGGGATCGGCACCCGGATCGGCGGTCGGCTGGCCGAGGGGATCTCCCTGAGCAGCCTGGACGACCTGGACGAGTTCGTCCGCATGGGCGTGGAAGCGGAGCGGCTGACGCGCAAGAAGGTCCTGCCCGCCTCGCCCGCGGAGATCAAGGCGAAGGTCAAGACCATGCGCGACGCCCAGCCGAAGTGGGTGTGGGACGCAGTGGCGGAGCTGGAGCGGAAGATCCGGCAGGGTGAGGTGGCGGTGCCGCTCGCGGTCACGAAGCCCGCCATCGAACGCTGGCGGCAGGAGTTGGGTTCCGCGCCAGGGGGCTGGCCGCCCGTGGCGTACGCGCCGCGCCACTGACGCCAACCCCGCACCGGGCGAGGGCTGCGTGAGCGCGCCCGCGCCCCGCGTGGAGATGCGGGGCGTCCAAAAGGTCTACCCCGACGGGACCGTGGCCCTGCGCGGGGTTGACCTGCGCGTTGAGCCCGGGGAGGTGGTGGGCCTCCTGGGCGAGAACGGCGCGGGCAAGACCACGCTCATGAAGGTCCTCTCGGGGCTCCTGCGCCCCACCCGCGGCGAGGTGTACGTGGACGGCCGCCCGGTGCAGTTCCGGAACCCCAGGGACGCGCTGCGGTTCGGCATCGGGATGGTCCACCAGGTGTTCACCCTGGTGCCGCCCTTCACCGCCCTGCAGAACGTGCTCCTCGGACAGGAGGGCGCTCCGGCAGTCGGCCGGCTTCCCGAGGACAGGGCTCGGGAAGGCGTGCTGCGGCTTTTGGAGGAGACCGGGCTGTCCTTCCCGCTGGACGTGCCGGTGGAGTCCCTGCCGGTGGGGGTCCAACAGCGGGTGGAGATCTGCAAGGTCTTGTACCGCGGCACCTCCGTCCTGATCCTGGACGAGCCCACATCTGCCCTGGCCCCCGTGGAGGTGGACGACCTGTTCCGGTTCCTGCGCGGCCTGCGGGCGCAGGGCAGGTCCGTGGCCCTCATTACGCACAAGCTCCGGGAGGTGCTGGAGGTCACAGACCGGGTGGTGGTCCTCCGGCGCGGTGCCGTGGTGGGGGAACGGCCCACCGCGGGCGCCACCGCGGAGGAACTGGCGCAGCTCATGGTGGGCCAGGTGGCGGTGCGCCGGGCCACCCGCACCCCCAAGGCCCCCGGTGCGCCCGTCCTGGAGGTCCGAGGGCTCCGGGTGAGAGACGACCGGGGCGGGGTTGTCGTGCGCGACGTGTCCTTCGAGGTCCGGGAAGGGGAGATTCTGGGCATCGCCGGTGTAGAAGGCAACGGCCAGAGCGAGCTCGTGCAGGCGCTCACGGGGCTGCGCCGCCCCGAAGCGGGTGCAGTTTCGGTGGCCGGCAGCCCCGCGCCCGTGCTCGACCCCCTGGCCCTGTACCGCCGCGGCCTCGCGCACGTGCCGGAGGACAAGACCCGGTTCGGGCTCGCGCTCAACTTCGACCTCGTGGAGAACGCCCTGCTGAGCCGCCAGCGGGACAGGGAGTTCGTGGGGTTCGGCGGGCGTCTGCGGGGCAACGTCGTGCGCCGGTACGCGGAAGATCTCGTCCAGAGCTTCCAGGTGGTGGCACCGAGCCTGTGGACCCCTGTCCGGAGCCTGAGCGGCGGGAACCAGCAACGCCTGCTGGTGGGCCGGGAGATCCGCAAGCGACCGCGGCTGATCGTAGCCGTCCACCCGACCCGGGGCCTGGACGTGGCCTCCACCGCGTACATCCGGGACCTCCTGGTCGCGATGCGCGAGGAGGGGAAGGGCGTCCTGCTGGTGTCCGCAGACCTGGACGAGGTGCTGGAGCTCAGCGACCGGATCGGGGTCATGTACCGCGGGGAGCTCGTGGCCGTCGGTCCTGCGGATCAAATGGGGCGGGAAAGGATCGGGCTCCTGATGGGAGGCGTCCGGCCGGGGGAGGGCGCGTGACCGCCAGTCGCGCCCTGCGGCCCGTGGGCGAGTCGCTGGCCACGGTGGCCCTGGGGCTTGTGGCTGGAGGACTCTTGGTCTGGGCCTTCGGGTACCCGCCGCTGGCCGCTTACCGGGCGCTGTTTGTCGGCGCCTTCGGGACCCGCGCGGATGTCCTGGAGACCCTGGCGTTCGCCACCCCGCTGATGCTCACCGCCCTGACCTTCGCGGTGGGCGTACGGGCCGGGTTGTTCAACATCGGCGCGGAGGGCCAGATGTACCTCGGGGCCATCGGCGCCACCCTCGTGGCCGGCATGATCCCGCTCCCCGCGGGCGTCCACCTCGTTGCCGCCACCCTGGCCGGGATGGTAGCGGGGGCTGTGTGGTCGCTGGTGCCGGCAGTGTTGAAGGCGTGGCGGGGCGCCCACGAGGTCATCTCCACCATCATGTGCAACTGGATCGCCCTGCACCTGTCCATGTACCTCGCGGTGAACTTCCTGGCGGAGCCGGGGCGCGCGGAGCGCACGGTGCCCGCGCTGCCGTCCGCCCGCTACCCGGTCCTGAGCGAGGAGAGCACCCTGACCGCGGTGCTGTTCGTGGCCGTGGCGTTCGCCTTGTCCGTGTACGCGTACCTGTGGGGGACGCGGGCCGGCTACGAGCTCCGGCTCGCGGGCGAGAACCCAGAAGCCGCCCGCTACGCGGGTGTGCGGCCGGGCCGTGTGGTGACCCTGAGCTTTGTGATCGGAGGCCTTGCGGCTGGCTTGGCGGGGGCGAGCCAGGTCATCGGAAGGCCTCCTGCGTGGTCGCTGTACGCGACCTTGGGGAACGTGGCAACCCTGGGGTTCGACGGGATTGGGGTGGCCTTGGTGGGCCGCAACCACCCGGTGGGCGGGATCCTGGCCGCCTTGCTGTTCGGCGCGCTGGCGCAGGGGGGACGGCTCATGGAGTACGAGGTGGGGGTTCTGAGCGAGCTGGTGCGGGCGCTCAACGGCATCATCGTGTTCGCCCTCGCTGCCCCCGCGCTGTGGGGCCTCTTGCGCCGGAGGGTGGCGTCGTGAAGGGCTGGTTGTGGGCCCTGGTGGTGCTGGCGGCCTTGGCGGCTGCTGCCCCAGCCCTGGACCGGGTTGGCCTCCCTCCAGCTTCCCTGCTGGAGACGGGGCTGCTGGCCATGACCCCCCTCGCGCTGGCTGCGGTCGGCGAGTGCCTGAACGAAAAGGCGGGGCTCGTGAACATTGGGCTGGAGGGTATCTTCGCGATCTCGGCCACGGTCGGGGTGTGGTTCGCGGAGGCAGGGCGCAGCGGCTACGCGGGCTTGGCGGGCGGTGCGGTGGTGGGGGCGCTACTGGGACTTCTTCTGGGCGCGGTGAGCGTGTACGGCCGGGCTGACCAGGTGATCGCGGGCATGGGCCTGAACCTGTTCGCGCTGGGCTTCGTCCCCTTCCTCCTGATCAGCCTGTGGGCGTTCCCAGGGATCCACGTATTCCCGAACGAGCTCATGGTCCCTCGGCTTGCGACCCCGCTGGGCCAGGTCAGCCCGGTGACCCTGGCAGCGGTGGTCGTGGCGCTGCTGGCCCACTGGGTGCTCCACCACACCGTGCTGGGCTTCCGGATCCGTGCGGTCGGGGAGAAGCCCGAGGCGGTGGACGTGGCGGGGCTGCGGGTGGACCGGCTGCGGCTGCTCACCGCCACGGTGGGGGGCGCGCTCGCGGGGCTGGGCGGCGCCTTCCTGCCCCTTGGCTGGTTCGGGGCGCTGGTGAAGGAGATCTCCGCGGGTAGAGGCTTCATCGCCCTCGCCTGCGTGGTGTTCGCCGGCCTGGAGCCTTCGCTGGCCCTCGGGGCCGCGCTGCTGTTCGGCCTGGCGGACGGGTTCGCGTCCGCCGTGGCGGTGACCCCGGGGGTGAAGGAGCGGGTGCCCTTCTACTTCGTGGCGATGATCCCGTACGTGGTGACGCTGGCGGTGGTGGCGGCCGTGATCGGGCGCAGGCGGTTTCCCAGCACCGTGGGCCGGCCGTACGCCCGGGAGTAAGGACTCCTGGAAATCGCCCGCAACTTCCCCGTAGGATAGGTCGTGAGGGTCTTGCGGAACGAAGCCCAGCGGTGCTCCGGGGGTGGAGGGTTGCGCGGGGTCGGAGAGGTGTTGCGCAGCCGGCGGGAGGCGCTCGGGCTCGCGCCCGAGCAGGTGTACGCGCAGCTGAAGATCCCTGTGCGCTACCTGCGGGCTCTGGAGGAGGAGCGGTTCGACGTCTTCGACGCGCCGCAGTACGCCAAGGGGTTCGTGCGGTCGTACGCTGAGCTCCTGGGGCTTGACCCCGAGCCGCTGGTGGCCGAGGTCGGCCGCGTCCTGAGCGGTAGCCGCAAGCCCAAGCTGGTGGCGCCGAGCGGGGAGGTCCCCATCCGGCCTGCAGCCCCTCCGGCGCGGTGGAAGCGGTGGCTCGCTTGGGCGGCTCTTGCGGCTGCTGCGGGGATCCTGATGGTGGCGTACGTGGGCTACCAGCAGCTCCGCGCCTTCTACACCGCCACCACCCCTCCCCCGGTCGAGCGGCCCACCCCGCAGGCCGAGCCGGTGCCCGAGCCCCCGCGGGAGCCTGCCGCAAGCCCCCGCTTCCCCGTGGCGATGGCGGGCGAACCCACGGTGCGCTTGGTCCTGACCGCGGAGGACGTTTCGTGGCTGCGCGTGGTCGCCGACGGACGCCGCGTGTTCGAGGGGTTCATCCGGACGGGCGAGCGCCGAGAGTGGGAAGCCCAGGACACGCTGAGCGTGGTGATCGGAAACGCCGGCGGTGTGCGGGTGCGCGTGAACCAGGAGGACCTCGGGGTCCTGGGCGCGCCGGGCGAGGTGGTCCGCCGGACTTTCTCCGCCCGGCGGTAGGAGGCACGTTGCCCACCCATCCGGTGACCAACCAGCCTCCCCCGCTTGAGGGGTACAACGCGTACGAGCAGGACCGGGCCCTCGCAGGGGCGGTGCACCGGGAGGGCGCGGCGTGGGCTGAGGAGGAGCTCGTAGAGCTCGGCAGGTTCTGCGGGTCCGCGGAGGCGCGGGAGCTCGGAGCCCTCGCGAACGCCTACCCGCCGGTCCTCCACACCCACGACCGCTACGGGAGGCGGCGGGACGAGGTCACCTACCACCCTGCCTACCACCGGCTCATGGCGGTGGCCGTGGAAGCCGGCGCGCACGCGGCGGCGTGGAAGGACGGCCGGCCGGGAGCGCACGTGGCGCGTGCGGCCAAACTGTTCCTGTTGACGCAGGTGGAAGCGGGCCACGGCTGCCCGGTCTCCATGACCTACGCCGCAGTCCCCGCGCTGCGCCACCAACCTGAGCTGCAGCAGGAGTGGGAGCCACGCCTTGCGGCGCGCCGCTACGACCCTCGCTTCCTGCCCGTCCGGCACAAGGAGGGCGCCACCGCGGGCATGGCCATGACCGAGAAGCAGGGCGGGTCCGACGTGCGGGCCAACACCACGCGCGGCCTTCCCGCAGGCCCGCCCGGGCCGGGACGCGAGTACCGGCTGGTGGGCCACAAGTGGTTCTGTTCAGCGCCCATGTCCGACGCATTTTTGGTGCTGGCGCAGGCGCCGGGCGGGCTCTCGTGCTTCCTGGTGCCCCGCTGGCTCCCCGACGGCACCCGTAACCCGTTCCTCCTGCAGCGGCTCAAGGACAAGTTGGGGAACCGGTCGAACGCGTCCGCGGAGGTGGAGTTCGAAGACAGCGCGGGGTGGCTGGTGGGCGAGGAGGGTCAGGGGCTTGCCGTCATCCTGGAGATGGTGAACCACACGCGGCTGGACTGCGTGGTGGGCTCCGCGGCAGGGATGCGGCTGGGCGTGGCGGAAGCCGCGCACCACGCAGCGCACCGCGCGGCCTTCGGAAAGCTCCTGTGGCACCAGCCGCTCATGCGGTGCGTGCTGGCCGACCTGGCCCTGGAGAGCGAGGCCGCCACCGCCCTCGCGTTCCGGCTGGCGCGCGCCTTCGACGCCTCGAGCCGCGGCGACCCTCAGGAAGCCGCGTTCCGCAGGCTCGCCACGCCCGTGGCCAAGTACTGGGTCTGCAAGCGGGCCCCCGTGCACGCGGCCGAGGCCTTGGAGTGCCTGGGCGGGAACGGCTACGTGGAGGAGTCCGGCATGCCGCGGCTGTTCCGCGAAAGCCCCCTCAACGGGATCTGGGAGGGCAGCGGGAACGTGGTGTGCCTGGACGTGTTGCGCGCCCTGCGCCGCCACCCCGAGTCCAAGGAGGCCTTCTGGGCGGAGTTGGACACCGCCCGCGGGCTGGACCGCCGGCTGGACGCGTTCTGCCAGGGTCTCGAGCGGGAGCTGGAAGACGCCGACGAGCAGTCCGCACGGTGGCTGGCCGAACGCATGGCGTTGGCCTTACAGGCCTCCCTGTTGGTCCGGTACGCGCCGCCCGCGGTGGCGGACGCCTTCTGCGCGTCCCGCCTGGGTGAGGAGACCGGGCGCGCCTTCGGCGCGCTCCCCAGGGGCCTGGACCTCGACCCGGTCCTGGACCGGGCGCTCGTGCGGCTCCCGTGACCGTCCGCGCCGAGGTCGTGTCGGTGGGCACCGAGCTCCTGCTCGGTCAGATCACGGATACGAACGCCACCTACATCTGCCAGCGGCTCGCGGAGTGCGGCATCCCCGTATACTTCCGGCAGACGGTGGGCGACAACTTCGAGCGGGTGCAGCAGGCGCTCCGGCTCGCCTGGTCGCGGGCGGAGCTGGTGGTGTTCACGGGCGGGCTGGGGCCCACGGAGGACGACCTGACCAAGGAGGCGGTGGCCGCCGCGCTGGGCGCGGACCTGGTGGAGGACGCGGAGTCGCTCGCCCACCTGGAGCAGTTCTTCGCGCGCCGCGGCCGGACCATGACGCCCAACCAGCGGCGCCAGGCCCTGCTGCCACGAGGGGCGGTGGCGATCCCGAACCGCTGGGGTACCGCTCCGGGCGTGTTCTGGGAGGTGGAGGGCCGGGTGGTTGTCCTGGTGCCCGGGGTGCCGCGGGAGATGCGCGGGATGGTGGACGAGTTCGTGGTCCCCGAGCTGCGCCGGAGGGGCTGGGTCGGCCAGGACGTCATCCGGTCTCGTGTGGTCCGGACCGTGGGGATCGGCGAGGGGCAGCTGGAGGAGCTGGTACGCGACCTCCTCCACACCACGAACCCCACGGTGGCGCCCCTCGCACACCTGGGCGAAGTGCACCTGCGGATCACCGCGCGCGGTACTCCGGCGGAGGTAGACCGCATGCTGGACGAAGCGGAGGCCAGGCTCCGCGAGCGCTTGGGGGACGCGGTGTACGGGACGGGGGAGGAAACCCTGGACGCTGTGGTGGCGCGGCTCCTGCGGGAGGCGAAGGTCACCGTGGCCGTGGCGGAGTCGTGCACCGGGGGGCTCGTGGGGGAACGGCTGACCTCCGTGCCCGGGAGCTCCGCGTACTTCCTCGGCGGGGTGGTGGCGTACAGCAACGGCGCAAAGGAGGACTTGTTGCACGTGCCAGAGGAGCTTCTGGAGCGGTTCGGCGCGGTCTCCGCGGAGGTAGCGGAGGCGATGGCGCGGGGAGCGCGAGAGAGGTTCGGAGCGGACCTGGGGCTGGCGGTGACCGGAGTGGCGGGTCCGGGCGGCGGCACAGAGCAGAAGCCCGTCGGGCGGGTCTTCCTGGCCCTGGCGGACCGGGACGGCGTACACAGCGTCCGGGCAGACTTCGGAGAGGAGCCCGGGCGCGAGGGCGTGCGCAGGCTCGCGAGCCAGGCAGCCCTGAACCTGCTCCGCAGGTACCTGATGGGCCGCCGGCCGGGAGGTTGAGCGCTGCGCCTGTTCGTGGCGGTCAACCTGGACCCCGCGCTGAGGGCCGCGGTCCAGGCCGTGCGGCGCAGGCTCGTAGAGGCCTGGCCTCACGGTGAGCGGCTCGTCAAGTGGGTAGAACCGGAGAACCTGCACCTGACGCTGAAGTTCCTCGGCGAGGTGGGGGAGGGGAAGGCGGTCGACGTGCTGACCGCGCTGGAAGGGTTGGCCGGGAGGGGCGAGTTCTACGTGCGCTACGCAGGCTTGGGCGCGTTTCCAAGAGCACGGGGCGCGCGCGTGCTTTGGATTGGCGTCACCGAGGGAGCGGACCGGCTGGCCTCGCTGGCCGCGTGGGTCGAGGACCGCCTGCGGCCCCTAGGGTTCCCTCCCGAGGAACGCCCCTTCTCGCCACACCTGACCATTGGCCGGCTGCGCACCCCGGCCTACCACCCCGAGCTCCAGCGGGCGGTCGAGCGAGAGGCGCGTGTCGAAGTCGGCTCCCAGCGCGTTCAGTCAGTGGAGGTGATGGAGAGCGTGCTGAGGCGCCAGGGCCCGGTGTACACCGTGCGGGCTTCGTATAGGCTCGGGGGTCCTGGCGCTTGACAGGCAAACAGACGTTTGGTACGTTGGCGACAACGCGGGCAGGAGGCGGACATGAGCGAGAGGCAGAAGGCACTGGAGCTGGCCCTGGCCCAGATCGAGCGGCAGTTCGGCAAGGGTTCCATCATGAAGCTTGGGGAGGTGTCCCAGCGGCTCGCGGTGGACGTGATCCCCACAGGGGCGCTCAGCCTGGACCTGGCGCTGGGGGTGGGTGGGGTGCCGAGGGGCCGGGTGGTGGAGATCTACGGCCCGGAGTCCTCCGGGAAGACCACGTTGGGGTACCACATCATCGCGGAGGCGCAGCGGGAGGGCGGCGTGGCTGCCTTCATCGACGCGGAGCACGCCCTGGACCCGAACTACGCCCGGGCCTTGGGCGTGAACCTGGACGAGCTGCTGATCTCCCAGCCGGACAGCGGGGAGCAGGCCCTGGAGATCGCAGAGACCCTAGTGCGGTCCGGGGCTGTGGACGTGATCGTGGTGGACTCCGTGGCTGCCCTGGTCCCCCGGGCGGAGCTGGAAGGGGACATGGGCGACGCCCACGTGGGACTGCAGGCGCGGTTGATGTCCCAGGCCCTGCGCAAGCTGGTGGGTGCGATCAACCGCTCCCGGTGCGTGGTGGTCTTCATCAACCAGATCCGGGAGAAGGTGGGGGTGATGTTCGGAAACCCGGAGGTCACCACGGGCGGCCGCGCGCTCAAGTTCTACGCGTCGGTCCGCATGGAGATCCGCCGCACCGAGCACATCAAGAGCGGCGAGGAGATCAAGGGCATGCGGGCCCGCGTGAAGGTGGTGAAGAACAAGCTCGCCCCGCCCTTCCGAGAGGCGGAGGTGGAGATCTACTACGGACGGGGAATTTCCAAGGCCGCCAGCCTCCTGGACGTGGGGACGAGCGTCGGGCTGATCCAGAAGGTGGGCACGTGGTTCAGCTACGGGGACATGCGCATCGGCCAGGGGCGGGACAACGCCCGGGAGTTCCTGGAGAACAACCCCGAGGTGGCCGCGGAGATCGAGGCGAAGCTGCGGGAAAAGCTGGGCCTGGTGCGGAGTCGGTCGCCCTTGGCGGAGACCCCCGTGGTGGCGGAAGCCCCGACGAAGAACAGCAAGGAGCCTGTCCGGCGCTGAGTGGGCTCGGAGCAGGGTGGTGGTGTGCCTCGCCTGGGAGCGGGCGGCTCCGGTGCACGGTCCGGCGTGCCCAAGGACAGAGAGCCGAGTCCGGAGGAGCGGCCCGCGATTTTTGCGGCTGCAGGAGCACGGAGAAGTCGAAAAGGGCCCTGCCGCGCGTTGAGTCAGTGGAAACCACGGCAGGAGGTGCGCGATGAGCGAGACCAAGCGGCAGCCGGGCGAGGTGGCGCGGCAGGGGCTGTTCACGGAGCAGGTGAAGGCTCGGGGCCGTACCTACTTCTTCGACGTCCGGGAGGCGAAGAGCGGCGGGCGTTACCTGGTCATTAGCGAGTCCCGGAGGACGGAAGCCGGGCACGAGCGTAGCCGCGTGGTGGTGTTCCCGGACCAAGTGGGGGAGTTCGAGGAGGCCCTACGGAAGGCAGCGCAGGCGCTCCGGGCTGGACAGCCTCAGCGCGCGGCCAAGTCCGCCTGACGGACCGCGGCGAGACGGCAGGGAGGGAGGGACGGGGAAGTTTCGGAGTCTGAGGTCCTGCGACGGGTCGAGGAGTTCGACTGTAGGGACGGGCGCATGGAGCGGGTGCTCTGGTGCCTGTCCAAGGAGGCCAGGACCTGCCTCCTCCACAAAGAGCGGCGCGAGGTCGTTGAGGCTTTTTGTCATGACGATCACGAGGTGGTGGGGGGTTCGCGGTCTGAGCCGGGCCGACGAGCAGGCGGGAGTAACAGCGTTGCTCTCCAGTCCCTGGGAACCGCCCTGGTTCGGCCCCGTGGAGGACTTTGGAGATGGGGCCCGAGATTTCGCCGTAGGCCGCGTCCGCGAGTTGGTAGACGGCATCCAACGACACGGCGGTCGGAGGCGGGAGTGGTCCCTAAGCTCGAAGGTCCTGCACTGGCTTATGCCCTGGCGGGTCCCGGCCTACGATGCGTTGGTGCGGGAAGCCTTGGGCGTACAGCTGGGCTCCGACCCCGAGGTTGCAGACGCGGAGGTAGTAGGCCGGGTCTTCGACCTGGCGACCTGCCTGCGCTCAAAGGCTGCCGGGTGGATCGGTGCGCTGGAGCGCGCGTCCTGGACAAGTATCTGTGGTTGGACGGGCAGGAGAAAGCGGGCAAGCGTTCCCAGGCGGTGGTGGTCCGGGAGCCCGAGAGGGTGCTGGGGAAACTGGGCCTTGGCTGTGGAGCCGACGTTTAGGAGCTAGTCTGTGTAAGGCCCTCGAGCCGAGGGAACCGGGGTCCACCGGCGGGCGCCCGGGCGGGGTCTGTCGCTGATGAGCCGCCGGAAACTGCGTGCAGGTGGGAGGACTGCCTAGCTCTGGGCGCGTAGCGCGTTATTGTGGACCTGGGAGGGGCCCGATGAAGGTCCAGAAGCTGGTGGTGCTCGGAGTGCTCTCGGCCATCGCCTTCGTGCTGATGGCAACCGTGCAGTTCCCCGTACTCCCGCAAGCCCCGTACCTGCGCTACGACCCGAGCGACGCGGTGGCGCTCCTGGGCGGGGTCCTGTACGGCCCCGGGCCCGCGGTGGCCGTGGTGTTCCTCAAGGACGTGCTGTACCTGCTGTTCCGGGCCCGCGGCCCCTTCGGGCCGTTGGCGGACTTCGTGGCTGCCGCCACCTTCGCGGCGGCCACCTCTTGGGCGTACCACCGGGGCCGGGGACCGCTGCCAGCCCGGCTGCTGCGCGCCGCCGCCCTGGGAACCCTGGCCCGGGTGTTGGTCATGATTCCCGCCAACTTCGTTCTCCTCTTCCTGCAGTTCGGGATGCCGCCGGAGCGCGTGGCCGGCATCCTCCTCCCGGTGATCGTCCCCTTCAACGCCCTCAAGGCCGCGGCCAACGCGCTGCTGGCCCTGTTCATCCTGACCCCCGCCCTGCGGCAGGTAGCGCCCGGGTGGGTGCCGGAGCCGCCGGGCCGGTAGTCCGCAGTGCGGCGCACGGGGACCGCCACCCTCCCGCTCCACAGCGGCGCCGCGCCGCGGTGGCTGTTCGAGCGCATGGTCCGGCTGGCCCGAGCGGTGGTGTGCGCCCTGGTGGAGGACGCGGGGCCGGAGGGGGTCCTGAGGCGGGTCAGCGACCCCTTCTGGTTCCAGGCCTTCGGGTGCGTGCTGGGGTTCGACTGGCACAGCAGCGGCCTCACCACCACCGTCTGTGGAGCCCTCAAGCAGGGGCTGCGGGGGCTGGAGCGGGACCTCGGGCTGGCGGTGGCCGGCGGGAAGGGGAGGGCTTCGCGGAGGACCCCGGAGGAGTTGCGGGCGTACGGGGAGTGGTTTGGCTTCGCCGCGGAACGCCTCGTGTACGCCAGCCGTACCAGCGCGAAGGTGGACAACCACGCAGTACAGGACGGATACCAGCTGTACCACCACGCCCTTTTCGTCACCCGTGGAGGTGCCTGGGCCGTTGCAGCAAGGCATGCGGGAGACCGACCGCACCGCCCGGAGGTACCACTGGCTCGGCGAGGCGGTGTCGGACTTCGTGTGCGAGCCGCACGCCGCGGTGTGCGCGGAGCGTACCGTGCCCACCCTGAACCTGGTGGCCCGGGAGAGTGCGAACGCACGGCAGGCCATGACGGAGCTGTCCCGGCAGCGACCGGACCGTCTGGCCGCGGAGGTGGAACGCGCTCTCGTGCTGCCCACGCGGCACCCCATCTCCGCCGACGAACTGGACCCGCGGCGGCTGGCGCACGCCTTCCTGCGGACGTACGAGGGGTTACAGGCCCAGCAGGTCCTCCTCCATCTCCAGGGAGAACTCTCCGGTGGCCTCCTCGTACGCGAAGGCTTCCGCGTAACGCCCCCAGTCCACCACCACGGCCAGCTGCCGGCGTGCCTCCTCCGCGCTGAAGTGGCGCTCCAGCAAGTCCAGGAAGAACTCCGCGGGCATACGGGGCGGCTTCCGGCGTCGCAGGGTCTGGACCACCTCCTGCGCCGTGCGGACCCGCTCCAGGAGGGCCTGGCGGAACAACTCTTTCTTGTCCTGTACCGAGGCCTCCGCGAAGGCCCGACCGGAGTCCGTGAGGACTAGGTCGCCGTCGTGGGAGGTGGCGAAGCCCAAAAGCTCCGCGGCCTCCACCGCGGGCAGGAGGTCCTCCAGGTCCAGGCGCAGCTCGTCTGCCAGCTCCCGCACGTCCACCCGGCCGTCCGCGTCGTGGACCAGCTCCACCAGCCCCGTAACGAGCCCCACGGGGGCTGGGGGCAGACGGGGGAGGAGGGGCCGGGCGTGGACCAGGCGGCGCTGGCGCTCGCCGGCCAGGAGGGCGTACACCTCGTCCACCCGGCTCCGGAACTCCGGGGATTCCCGGTCCCGCCAGTGGGGGAGCTCTGGGCGCACCTCCCCGATGACCCGGGCCGGCGTGGTGCCCAGGACCACCACCCGGTCGCTGAGGAACACCGCCTCCTCGATGTTGTGGGTGACCAGGGCCATGGCTCGGGTGGGAATGCGGTGCCGCAGCCACAGCTCCAGGAGGTCCGTGCGGAGGTTCTCCGCGGTGAGGGCGTCCAGGGCGGAGAAGGGCTCGTCCATCAACAACACGTCCGGCTCCACCACCAGCGCCCGGGCGAAGGCCACCCGCTGGCGCATGCCCCCGGACAGCTCCTTGGGAAAGGCAGACTCGAACCCATCGAGCCCGATGAGGTCGATGGCCTGCAGGGCCCGCCGCCGGCGTTCCTCAGGCGCCACTCCCAGAGCCCGCAGGCCCAGCTCCACGTTCTCCAGGACCGTGAGCCACGGGAACAGGGCGAAGGTCTGGAACACCATGGCCACGCCCGGGGTGGGCCCGTGCACGGGCTGGCCCCGGTACCGCACCTCGCCGTGCGTGGGTGCGAGGAGCCCGGCCAGAATGCGGAGGAGGGTGGACTTGCCCGACCCGGAGGGGCCCACCACCGCGAGAATCTCCGAGTCCCGTAGCTCCAGGTCCACCCGGTCGAGGACCACCGCGGCACCGCCGCCCGGCCGCGGGAAGGACACGGTGACGCCCCGGGCCTCCAGGAGCACCACGGGGAGGGCCGTGGTGACGGGCCTCAACCGGAAGTCTTCCAAGGTCCTGCCTCCCTAGAGGTGATAGCGCTCTTCCGCGAGCCGGGCCAGCCTGCGCCACACCAAGCGGTTCACCGCCACCACGAGGCCCGCCATGGTCACGGTGGCCGCGGCCAGGAGGGGCATGTTGCCGTCCGCCACCGCGGAGGTGATGAGGCCTCCCAACCCTACCACCTGGTACCGACGGCCCCCGAACTCCAAGAACTCCGACACGATGCTGGTGTTCCACGCTCCTCCCTGCGCGGTGAGACCGCCCGTGACCAGGTACGGGAAGATGGCGGGCAGGACGAAGCTGCGCCACCAGAGGACGCCTCGCAGGCGCAGCGACGCCGCGGCCTCCTGCAGGTCCCGGGGCAGGGCGCTGGCGCCTGCGATGACGTTGAACAGCAGGTACCACTGAGTCCCCAGGAGCATCACCAGCACGGAGGCCGCCTGCAGGCCGCCTCCTACCCGGAGGATGACGAGTAACACCACGGGGAACAAGGCGGTGGCGGGGACGGAGGCCGCGATCTGGGCCAGGGGCTGGACCACCCGGGCCCACCGGGGGCGCAGTCCCACGGCCACCCCGACGGGAACCGTCCACAGGGCAGCCAGCGCCAGGGCCAGCAACACCCGGAGGCTAGTGGCGGCGGCCCCCACCGCGATGGCCGCCCACCCTTCCGAGGGAACACGGGCCACGAGCCGCGCCAGGGACACCAGACCCCAGCCCGCGGACACCATCGCGGCCGCCGCCAGCGCCACCCCAGCCCCGCCGACCCACCGAGCGGGGACGGACAGGGAGACCGCTCCCGAGCGGAGCCGGCGGTCGAGCCCTTCCACCAGGGGTGCCCACACGTGCTCGGCGAAGGCTCGGGCCAGGGCAGACTGCCGCAAGAGGTCCAGGAACCACGAGCGGGGCCCGAGAGGGTCTTCCGTGAGCTCGAGCTTGAACTTCTGGCTCCACGCCACCACGGGACGCCACACCAGCTGGTCGAGGACCACGATGGTGAGGACCATGGTCCCAAGGCCCAGGGCGACAGCCCGGAGGTCTCCCCGGCTGCTGGCCTCCGCCAGGTAGCTGCCCAGGCCCGGGAGGGTGAAGGTACGGTCCACCAGGACGAAGGCCTCGCAAGCCATGAGGAAGAACCACCCACCCGCCCACGACATGACGCTGTTCCAAGCCAGGCCGATGGCAGCCGCGGGGAGTTCCAGGAGCGTAAACCGCTGCCACCCGCTGAGCCGCATCATTCGCGCCGCCTCTACGAGATCCTGGGGAAGGGTTAGGAGGGAGTGGTAGAAGCTGAAGGTGAGGTTCCAGACCATGCCGGTAAAGATGAGGAGCACGCTGGCCACCTCCAGCCCCACCTCCTGCCGCGGGAACAGAGCCACCATCGCCAGGAGCACCGCGGGCATGAAAGACAGGACGGGGACGGACTGCAGCACGTCCAGGAGGGGGACCAGCACGCGCTCTACTCGGCGGGAGCGTGCGGCCGCGTATCCGAAAACCAGGGCGAAGCCCAGAGACAGACCGTAGGCAGCGGTCATGCGCAGGAGGGAAAGTCCCGCATACCTCGGCAGTGCCCCCGGCTGTAGGTCCACAGGGGCGGCGGGACGCTTGAACTCCCCAGGGACGGCGGCCACGAGCCCGTACACCACCGCCGCCAGGAGGGCCAGAAGGAGCAGGTCCGGGCCGGAGGCCCGGGGGAGCCGCAAAAGCCGCACGTTCGGTAGCCACGACATGCGAGGGAGAAAACAAAGGACCTAGTCTTCCGGGCTCCGGGCCGTACCCGGATTTTACCCCGCGCCGGCGGGGCGTGAAAGAGCCCGGCATCGGGCGTGGTGTCGCCCTGAGGAGCCGCGTAGAAGAGACCCAGGTTCGAGGACGGCGCCGGGGCTTTCGCGGGGATCGGAGCCTGCTCCCTCGAGAAGCCGTGGAGGGGAAGACGGACCCGGGTCCCCGGAGGCGCGCACCGATTCCCGGGGTGGTCTAGCGGACGGGCATACGGGCCACGGTGAGGCGGTCTTCCACCTGCGCCACTCCGGACACGGCGCCCACCACGTCCAAGACCGCGTCCCGCTGCGCCGGCCCGAACACCACCCCCTGCAGCACCACGGTACCCCCGCGGGCCGTGACGTGCAGGTCCACGTGCCCCAACCGCTCGTCGGACTTCAGGGACTCCTGGACTCGCAAGGCCAGGGCGCGGTCCCGGACCTCCTGGCGGGAGGCTTCGTCGGGCTGGAGCTCCGGGCTGTCCAGCAGCCGCTCCACGAGTTCACAACCGCGCTCGACGCCGACCCGCTCCGTGTTGATCACGAGGTCGTACAGGTCGCTGTCCTCCCACTCCACGTCGAAGAACTGCCGGATGCGGGCGCGCACGCCTTGGTCGTAACGCTCCGCCAGGGCCCGGGCCTCGGGCCGCGACACCCCCAGGCGGTCCGCGAGACGCTCCACCCGCAGGTCGAGGGGTGCGCACACGCGGACCCGGACCGCGTGGCGGACGCCGCGCAGGAGCATGGTGGACCACCGGCCCAGGATCACCACGTCGTCTCCCTGCGCGTACTCCAGGACCCGGGCTGCCACGTGGTAGAAGTGGCGTCGCGCCGGTAGGCTGAGGCGCTCCCACAGGCCCGGAGGGCTCTCGATCAGCCGTGTGAGCTCGTCCTCCGTCACGGGTGCCACGCGGGCAGCTTCCTCCAAGATCTCCCTGCGGACGAAACGGTAGCCCCGCCGCCGGGCCAGCTCCTCCGCGATGAAGGTCCCGAGGCTGCCGAGCTCTCGGGTGAAGGCCGCGATCCCCAAGGCCGACTCCGCTAGGAGCCCGCAGCCCCCGGCGCCTCCGCGGGCACCGCCGGGCCACGGACCTTGCGGGTGCGGTTCCGGACGAAGGGCAGCAGGAAGATCAAGACCGCCAGCACCACGAAGAACGCGGCGATGGGCCGCGTGAAGAAGATGGTCGGCGAGCCCTGGCCCATGATGAGGCTCTGCCGGAAGGCCTGCTCGGTCATGTCGCCGAGGACCAGGGCCACCACGAGAGGCGCCAGCGGGTAACCTAGTTTCTTGAAGAAGTAGCCCGCGACGCCAGACCCGAGCATAATCCACAGGTCCAGCACCTGGTTGTTCACCGCGTACGCGCCGATGCTGCAGAGGATGGTGATCAGAGGAGCCAGGATGGCGAACGGGATCCGGACGATGGCGGCGAAGGCAGGCACCAGGGTGAGGACCAGCAGCACCCCGATGACGTTGGCCAGGTACATGGAGCCGATGAGCCCCCACACGAACTCGCGGTTCTCCTGGAACAGCAGAGGACCCGGGTTGAGGCCCCAGATGAAGAAGCCCGCCAGCATCACGGCGGCGGTGGGGGAACCGGGGATCCCCAGGGTGACCATGGGCAGCAGCGCCCCGATCCCGGCCGCGTGGGCCGCGGTCTCGGGGGCGATCACGCCCTCCACCTCGCCGGTGCCGAACCGGGACCCCCTCCGGCTGAACTGACGGGCGATGCCGTAGCTCATGAAGGAGGCGGGGGTGGCTCCGGTGCCGGGAAGGACCCCGATCCAGAATCCAAGGAGGCTGCTGCGGAGGAGGGTCCACACGTAGCGGGGGAACAGCTTCCACGTCTCCCACACCTCGCGGAAGCTCAGCCGCGCACGCATCCCCTCGATCTGAAGCCGCTCTTCAACGGAGAGCAGGATCTCCCCGAGCCCGAACAGCCCGATGGCGATGATGATGAAGTTCACCCCGCTCTGCAGGGAGACGGAACCGAAGGTCATGCGGGGCGAACCGCTCACGATGTCGAACCCCACGGTGGCCAGCAGCAGGCCCAGGAAGGTCATGAGGAGGGCCTTCACCGGGTCTCCGCTCTCCAGGCCCGCGATGGTGGCGAACGCCAGCAGGAGGAACGCGAAGTTCTCCGGGGGGCCGAACTTCAGGGCCAGCTCCGCCAGGGGAGGGGCGAAAAAGGTGAACAGCACGATGGCTACCAGGCCTCCCAGGAAGGAGGAGGTGAAGGCCGCGGTGAGGGCCACTCCGGGCTTGCCCTGCTTGGCCAAGGGGTAGCCGTCGAACATGGTGGCCACGGACCACGGCTCGCCGGGGATCCGGAACAGGATGGAGGTGATGGCCCCGCCGAAGACGGCGCCCCAGTACACGGACGACAGCAGGATGATGGCCGCGGTGGGGTTCAGGTGGAAGGTGAGGGGGAGCAGCAGCGCAACTCCGTTGGTGCCGCCCAGGCCCGGGAGGACGCCGATGGCGGTCCCCAGGAGCAACCCCACCACGGCCACCATGAGGTTTGGCGGAGAGGCCGCCACCCCCAGTCCGTACAGCAGGTCTTGGAACGTCCTCGCCAGGTCCATGTCGCTACCTTCTTCCGTACAGCCACCACTCCAGCACGGTCCCCTTGGGCAAGGGCATCACGAACCAGCGCTCGAACACGAAGAACAGCACCAGCGGCACACCGATGCTCACCGCCAGCACCAGGGGCCACCGGTGGCGGCCCACGAACCGCGCGTAGGCCGCCAAATACAGCCCGCCTCCCAGGTAGATGCCCAGGGTGTGGAGGAACGCCACGACGCCCACCATGGGCAGGAACACCACCAGGACCCGCTTCCACGCGCCCGGCGGAGCGAAGGACTTGGTCGGGTCGTGGCTTGCCTTCCAGGTGCGGGCGAGCACCACGAGACCGGTGAGGGTGAACCCGGTGGCGAGCCAGAAGGGGAAGAAGCCTGGGCCGGGGCCCGAGGGTGTCCATCCGGTGGGGAGCCGCAGCGCTTCCTGCAGAAACACGAGCCCGGCCACCACCAGGCCCGCGGCAAAGACCAGTTCTGCCCTGCGCACCCCGACCCCCAGCGTGCGAAGTGCGCTACCGCACCAGCCAGCCCGCCCTCTCCATCAGGCTCCGCACCAGCGCGTCCTTGCGCTCCAGCCACTGCACGTACTCGCGGCCCGTCAGGTAGGCCTTCGTGTACGCACCGCGCTCGATGAAGTCCGCCATCTCCGGCGTGTCCAGGACCCGGCGGAACACCTCCTGGTAGAAGGCCACCGCTTCCGCGGGCATCTGGGGCGGCCCGAAGATCCCCCGCAGCATCTGGTACTCGATGGGGTAGCCGAGCTCCCGCATGGTGGGGATCTCGGCCCACCGGCCCACCCGCACCCGCTCCGAGGCGAAGATGGCGAGCGGCCGTACGCGGCCGGCCTCCCAGTGTCCCACGGCTTCGATGGGGTTGTTCACGGTGAAGTCCACCTGCTTGCCCACCAGGGCCGCGGCCACGGCGCCGCCGCCCGGGAACGGCACGTAGGTGAACTTAGCCCCCCAGGCCTGCTCCAGCAACACCATGATGATCTCGTCTTCCTGCTTGGAGCCCGTGCCCGCCATCTTCAGGCGGCCCGGCGGCCCGGCCTTGGCAGCGCGGACGAAGTCGTCCAGGGTCCTGTAGGGGGACTCCGCGTGCACCCACAGGACGAAGTGGTCCAGCAGCAGCCGGGCGATGGGGGTGAGGTCGCGCCAGGTGAACCGGGACCCGTCCCGCTTGCGAAGCACCTGGGCCGCAGGCGTGGCGAAGAGGCTGTCGAGGGTGATGAGGATCGTGTGCGGGTCTCCGGTCTTGTCGATCATCCAGAGGAAGGCTTGAGCCCCCGCACCCGCGGGGCGGTTGACGGGGATGAACGGCTGCGGGGACAGCCGGTACTTCTCGATCAGCGGCGCCATCAGGCGGGCCTGCTGGTCCGCGCCGCCTCCTGTTCCCGCGGGGACCGTCCACTCCACCGGACGGTTGGGCTGCCAGGCGGGCGCGCTAAGCGCACCGGACGCCAGCAGCCCGACCACGCACACCACTAGAACGATCAGAACACCCTGACGGGTCAGCCCCATATCCCCGTTCCCCCTTTCCGAGAGCCTTGCGTTCAGGGTTTCCTGTTCGTGGTCTGCTGATTTTCCGCCGGACCCCTCCTTTCGCAGATCCCCGTGATCCGGGCTACGCGGAGACCCTGAGCGTGCCCCGGAACGGCGCCACGCCGGGGATCTCCCACTCGTCCCACATCTCGTCCACCATCCGCTGGATGTAGTCGATGTCGTCCTCGGTCAGGTGCGCGAACCGGCCCTGCCGGCTCAGGTACTCGCGCACAGGAATCCGGCCCTTGGCGGTCTTGCGGGCGTCGTAGGTGTAGAGCACCTCGCCGTGGATGATCTCGTACAACGGCAAGAGCCCGGAGCGCACGCCCAGCTCCCCCAGCTCGTGGGAGTAGCGGGGGTGGAAGTCCCAGCCCTTGGGGCAGGGGTCGTAGGTGTGGATGAAGGTGGGACCCCCGATGGCCAACGCCTTGCGCACCTTGTTGAGGAAGTCCAAAGGCGGGAAGGTGGCACACGCGGTGGCGACGTAGCGGCAGTTGGGGTGACCCACGGCCAGCATGGCGGCCACGTTCTTCTTCCACCGGCGGTGCGTGACGCGCTGCACCTTGCCCACGGGGCTGAAGGTGGTCTGCGCCCCCCACGTGGTGAGACCGGTGGCCTGGATGTCCGTGTTGGCCGCGGACTCGTTGTCGTACATGATGATCAGCAGATCGTAGTCCGTCTGGAGGGCTCCCGAGATCCCCGACAGGCCCATGTCGCCGCCCCCGAGGTCCCCGCAGAACGAGATCACGTTGATCTTCTCCTGCGGGATCCGGTTCTTGCGCATGAGGGCCCGCAGGCCCGCGGCCATGCCCACCGCGGACGAGCCGCCCGCGCCCAGCTGTGTGTGCATCCACGGGACGATCCACGGGGTGGTCATGTAGCTGGTGTTGGCCACGTACATGCACCCGGTGGACCCGGTGACCACCGTGCGCGGGCCTGCCGCCTTGATAAACTGCCGCATCACGGTGGCGGACTCACACCCCTGACACGTCCGGTGCCCGGAGGTGTAGAACTCCTCCAGAGGGATCTGCTTGACTCCCTTGATGCGGTCGTAGACGAGCACCTTCTCTGTAGTCGCCATGGTCTCTCCCCCTCACTCCCGCACACCGACCCAGGTGACGAACCCGTCCAGGCTGTCCCTGCGCGCCGCTTGACCGGTGACCTCGTACATGTGGATGGCGTCCTGGATGGACACGTCCCGGCCGCCGAGGCCCGTGATGAAGTTCACCACCGCGGGCCGTTCCCGCACCGGGTACAGACACGACCGGATCTCGTGCATGAGGACCCCGCAGTCGTCGGGCGCCCCGTGGGCGAAGTCCCGGTCTACCACCCCCACCGCCTTGAACCGCCGCAGGCAGTCCCTGAGCTCCAGGGTGGGGAAGGGCCGGAACCACCGCAGGTTCACGTACCCCACCCGGTGGCCCTGCTCGCGCAGCCTGCGCACCGCGGTGCGGGCCGGCATGGCCACGGTGCCCATGCCGATCAGGACCACCTCCGCGTCGTCCGTCATGAACTCTTCGAAGTAATACGGAGGCTTGTACCGCTCGCCGAACACCCGGTTGAACTCGTCGTAGGCGGTGGCGATCACCCCGCGGGCGCGCCGCGCCGCCTCCCAGTTCTGCCGGCGGATCTCCATCACCCAGTCCTCGTTGACCTGCGGCGCCACGGACACCGGGTTGTCGGGGTGCAGCCTCCGCTCCGCCAGCTGGAAGGGAGGGAGGAACCGGTTCACCGCCTCCGGAGACGGGATGCGGACGATGTGCTGCGAGTGGGTGAGGAACGCGCCGTCCATGGCGAGCGCCATGGGCATCATGACCCGCCTGTCCTCCGCGATCCGGTAGCCCAGCAGCACGTGCTCCAGCGCCTCCTGGGCGGTGGCCACCCAGCACAGCAGCCAGCCCATGTCGCGGATGGCCAAAGCGTCGTTGTGCTCCACCCCGAAGGCCCCGGGGTCGTCCAGGGCCCGGTTGCCCACCAGGAACAGGACGGGCAGGCGGTCGGTGGCGGTGACCACCAGAGCCTCGAACCCGTACATCCACCCCGTGCCGCTAGACCCCGCAAAGGCACGGGCTCCCACCGAGGCCGCGTGCTTGACGATCTCGAACTGGGAGTGCTCGCTGTCCGCCACGATGTACTCCGCGTCCAGCTTTCCGTCCGCGATGATCTTGGAGATGGCGTCCATGACCTCGGTGTACGGCCGGATGGGGTAGGCGGCGATCACGTCCACGTTGGCCAGCCGGATCCCCTCGGCCACCGCCTGACACCCCGTCAGGAGTTCCTCCCGCTCGTAGACGCCGACCGGTTGTGCGACCGCCACGGCAGCTCCTCCTCCCTCGTCCTAGCCCCCAGCCCGGGCCGCGGGCTTGGGTTTGCCGCCCACGGGCACGGGCTCCACTTCCACCACCCGGCCCCCCGTCCCGGTCACCACGTTGGGGAGCACGCGGTGCTTACCCTTCTTCTCCTCCGCCCACCGGACGTAGCCCTCAGGGTCCTGTTTCCAGTGCTCCCAGGGGCTGCGGTTGTCCTCGAAGGCCAGCTCGTCCACCATCACGATGCACTCCTGCACCGGGCAGACCTCCGCGCACTTGCCGCAGCCCACGCAGTACTCGTAGTCGACGTCGTAGTAGCCGTCCGGGGTCGGGTCGAAGCACTCGTCGGGACACTCCAGCCAGCACAGGGTGCACTTGGTACACAGGTCGAACCGCACCACGGGGCGCTGCGACTTGGTGGTTCCGCGCTTGAAGAGCTGGTTTCGGGACTGGCCCTTGGGCCCCAACTGGAACTCGCGGGGGACGGCCTTCACCACCACGCCCTCCGAGAACTCGTTCCACTTGGGGAGCTTGGGGATCTCGTAGGGCCAGTCGATCCCCTGGGCGGGGGTCACCTCGTGGACGTTGTGGCGCACGGATTCGAAAGCCTGCTGCGCTGCGTCCACGCGGTGTTGCTCGTGCGTCTTGTCCCACAGGTAGCCCTTGACCGCCTCGATGCTGAGCAGCTGGGGATCCAGGGCCGCCAGGGCCCCCAGGACCCGTTCGTGCGTGAGGTCGTCCCGGTACACCCAAAGGCCCGCGAAGCTCGCCTCCCCCTCCAGGATGGCCAGGTAGTAGGGGAAGGGCTTGCGGGCCATGAACCGCACGAGTTCTTCGGGCCGCCGGCGGGACACAATGAGCATGTGCCCGTAGGGCACGACCTTTTCGTTGATGGGGCGCACACCGTGCCACGCCCAGGGCTCCACGCCCTTCACCATGGTGTCGTCCAGCACCACGGAGATGTTGGCCTCGTCGATGTCGAGCTTCGCGCCGCACTCCGCCTCCAGCTCCTCCTCGGAGAGATCCGGGGAGACGAAGGCGAAGTACTTGCAGGGGATCCCGTTGCGCTCGGGTGCGTCGCTGTACCGGCCGTTGGAGAACCCCACCTGGCCCATGCGGGCCGCGATCATGACGATGTCCCCGCCGATCTTCTTCGCCAGGGTCTTCTGGAAGATCCCCCGGTAGTTGATCTCCACCCGTTTGATCATCCCTCACCTCTCCGTCTGGATTCTGGGGTCCGGCGCGGGGCCGGGCCCGCGGGGTGGGAGCCGCCGGACAGGGCCTGGCCCAACACCTGCTCGATCTCTTCCAGATGACGGCGCATAGCCGCCTCGGCCGCCGCGGGATCCCGGCGCCGGATGGCGGCCACGATCCGCCGGTGGCCTTCCAGGGAGCGCTCCAGCCGTCCGGGGACCTGCAGGGATCGCTCGCGGCTGGTGCGGAGCAGGTCCATGAGGACGTCGAGGACCCGGAGGATGACCTGGTTGCGGGCTGCGGTGGCGATGGTGTAGTGGAACTCGGAGTCTTCTTCCACCGCGAGCTCGCCCCGCTCCGCCTTGGCCCGCTGACGGTCCAGGATCTCCTGGAGGCGCGCGAGGTCGTCGTCCGTGGCGTGCACCGCCGCCCGTGCTGCGAGGTGCGGCTCGATCATCTTGCGCACGTCCAGCAGGTCGCTCAGCAGGGCGCGGCTGCGCAGGAGGAGGGACGCGAGGGGGTTCACGACGGCCTCGGGGCTCAGGTCCCGCACCACGGTGCCTTCGCCCTGGCGGGGCTCCACGAGGCCCATGAGCTCCAGGACCCGGATAGCGTCACGGACGGAACTCCGGCTCACGCCGAAGCGCTCCGCGAGCTCCCGCTCGGTGGGCAGGCGGTCGCCCGGCCGCAGGTGGCCTTCGAGGATGAGGTGCTGGATGCGGGCGGCCACCTGCTCGTACACCCGCGTCCGGCGGATGGGCTCTAGCGTGGCGGGCCGCACCGGCTCCTCGATTGGTCTGATGATCGGTTCTTCATGCCTAACCTGCATGCCTAACCTGCCACGGCCCGGCCAGGCTGTCAAGTGCGTCAGGGCTCTACGCTGAAAAGTGTGGTTTCGGCGGAGGAGTGAGGCGGCAGACGAGCCAAGGGATGGCTAGGAGACAACATCCCAGAAAGGAGGCTCGCCGCCGCCCATGCACTAGGGTATCGCTGCGCTGTTGGGGCTGCAATCGTGGATCGTCTACCGGGTGGAGCCGGGGGAGGGGGCGATCGAGGTGTTCGTGGGTAAGCCTCGGAAGGAGGCCCGGTGCCCGGTCTGCGG